>Ga0316204_10002047_pt1 | contig 48518 bp, 42 predicted proteins | sample 6monrhotite_MG_2_FD_205661 | JGI IMG/M metagenome (GOLD analysis project Ga0316204, IMG submission 205661) | Microbial mat bacterial communities from mineral coupon in-situ incubated in ocean water Damariscotta River, Maine, United States -... | ecosystem: Environmental > Aquatic > Marine >... | reverse complement strand
GCTGCGTAATGCGACGGCTCAAGATCCTCCTGGTAAGCCGTGTGGGGGAAAACCGCACGCACGGTTTGAACGGGGGCCCTGCCGGAATTCTCTTCCAGAGAGAAGGAAGGTAGGGTCTACCAATGACGCGCGTGCTCATGCCGCTGCCCTGCGAAGACTTCGAGCCGACTGAGGCGGCGGTGCCTTGGCGCGTCCTGCGAGACGCCGGCATCGAGGTCGTCTTTGCGACCCCCGACGGGACGACCGCGAGGTGTGATCCGAAAGCTCTGGCCGGGGTCGTTTTTGGACAGATCGGGGCCAAGGCTCAGGATGCCGCGACCTACCGAGAGATGGCGGCAGACCCAGCCTTTGTGAATCCGATCTCCTTCGCATCGATCGACGTGACGCAGTTCGACGCGCTCCATCTTCCCGGCGGACACGCTCCCGGCATGCGGCCGTATTTGGAGTCGACGATTCTTCAGGAGAAAGCCGTCGAGTTCTTTCAAGCGGACAAGCTCGTCAGCGCGATCTGTCATGGACCGATCGTCTTGGCGCGAGCCGTCGATCCGGAGACGGGGCGGTCCGTGCTCTCGGGGCGCCGGATGACGGGACTGACGAAGTTGCTCGAGCGCGCAGGCTTCTGGCTCACCGTTTGGACGCTGGGCCGGCGCTTTCGGACCTATCCCGCATACGTGCAGGACGAGGTCATCGAGGCGCAGGGATCCGCCGGCTTGTTTGAGCGTGGGCCTCTGGTGCCCTCGTACGCGGATCCGTTTGTGGTCTCGGACGGGAACTTGCTGACCGCTCGCTGGCCTGGCGATGCGCTGGGATTGGCGGAGCAGTTGGCACAGCGCCTCCGTGCCGGCTGACCGCCGACCTGCTCATGCAGGCGTCGGCGTGGGGCGGTGCCACATCGTCGTGCGGTCTTCCTCGCTCGGCCCACGGCGAGCTGAAGCCGTCGCGGCACGCAGCCGATCGGCAACGATTCGAAGCGGTGGCAGCTTGTCGAGCTTCTTGCCGCCACGTGATGGCGATGGCGCCGGCGCGATGCTCGGTCGCTTCTTGGAGACCGTGGCGATCGGCTTGGCTGGCGCGCGGGGCCGGGGTGCGGGGGCGATCGCTCGCTTGAGCGTCGAGGTCGGCTCCGCGGGCGTGGTTGCGTGCCGGGCCTTCTTCCGCCGCGGAGGCGGGTCGACCGTGACCGTCGACGGGCGCCACTTCGGCGCGACGGTCTTCGCGACACCGCGGCTCGATCGCTTGGCGTTGCGCGCCACGACCGGACGGGCTGGTGGAGGCGCGGCGCCTTTGGCGAGCAGCGGCGAGGGCCGGACCATGTCGTGAATCGGGGTGGGGGTCGGCTGCAATGGCTTGGGCACCGCGGTCACCCGGGACGCCGGAGGCGGTGGTGGTGGGGTTGCAGCAACACGCGGCACGGGCGGTGGGGTTGCGTGCCCGGTGTGCGGATTGACGAACGGGCGAGACGAAGGCTGGACGGGAGAACGCTCGGCCGCCGCAGGGGGAGCTCGGAACGCGGCCGCGGCCTCGAGGACGAGCTCGGCCTCCTCTTCCTGTCCGGCGGCGAGGTAGGTCCGTGCCAGGTTCTCGAGGCGGAGCGCGGCCATCTCGGCGCGACCGTCGGCGGCTTCGAGTTCTGCGACGTCGATGTGGAGCTCGAGGCGAGATGGCGCGATCGCGAGGGCCTTCGTCATCAGCGCAAACGCCGGTCGCATCTCGCCGACTTCGGCGTACTGCTGCGAGCCGTCGGCGAGCAGTTCAACCGCGTCGTCCATGCGTCCGCTCCCCATGGCGCAGTCGGCCAACCCCAGGTGGGCGCGGAACTCCCCCGAGTCGATGTTGAGGACCGCGCGGTACACGCCCTCTGCTTCTGCGAGCCGTCCAGCGCTGAGATGGGCGCCTGCCCGGGCCAAGGGTTTCTCCGTGCGTCCAACCACCACGGATAAGACACCACATCTCCCCCCACTTCCGCACGTAGGATCAGGAAAGCCACTCGTATGCCCATGTAGGAGTCGGGGTCCATGCCCCCCGGCACAACTCCCACTCCAGATGCGCAGCAAGCGCGATCTCGCGCGGGGTTCAGCTTGGACCTGATCGTGCCGATGGGAGCGGTGATGTCCGCAGCCGTGCTCGAGCAGATGCCGCCCGCGTACCTGACTGCCCCGCAAGAGGTGCAGCTTCGGGATGTGGCCGAACTCAATCGTCAGATCGAGGCCGAACTCACCGCCGGAACGGCCGAGATCCATGTGGTCGGCGTCATCTCGCTCTCGTACGCCAGCCAGGCGGCGCTGCAAGAGGTCGCTCGCCGACTCAACTCCCGAGGGGTGTTCTTCGAGGTCCGGCGGCGCTAGGTTCGCCGCTCTAGGAGCCTGTCCCCGTATTCGGCCGCAGTGCCTAACACCGCCCCCGAGCCGCATGACGGCGTTGCTCGTCAGTCACTTGTGCCCGACAAGCTCCATCCTCGCGCCTTGTCATGCGGCCCGCTGACGGCGTTTCGCATACCCCCGAATACGGGGACAGGCTCCTAGCGGCAGTACTTCCGACCCGTCTTCGGCTTCCTGGCCCAGGCTTTGCGCCGCTGTAGGAAACCGTCGACGGCCGGATCGAACGCCCCGACCTCGTCGCGTTTCTTCTGCGCCGCGTCCTTGGTGCTGGTGAGCTTGGGGCGCGGTGTGGATCGAGCTCCGGCCAAGGTGGCGGAGACCCCGGCGCTCTTCAGAAACTTCTTGTGCCAGGGGAAAATGGGGGCGGTATCGAGACAGCCGGCCGCGATGTCGTCGGGGCTACAGAACAGCCGGATGTGCATGTGGTCGTCGTGCGGGAACTTGGGCTGGCACATCAGGTGGCCGACCCGTTCGAGCACGGCCTCATCGGCACCCACCCGAGCGCCCTCTTCCAGGAGCATCGTCCGCACGTGCTCGACCACGAAGATCCGGCCGACGTGGTTGCGATCGTCCCCCACCAGCGCTCCGATGAACGCCCAGGTGCGCGGCACATCGATGCGGACGTGAACATCGTCGTCGGCAGTGGTGAGGTCTTTGTAGTCGACACCGGTGCCGTCCGGCTCGATCGGGATCGCTTTCGCATCAAAGGGCGTGCCGTCCGGGTTCTGCAGATAGAACATCACATCGACGTCACGCCCCGCGCGGTGAGAGGCGTGCCCGTTGATGTCTCCACCGGCCGCGAGGGACAGGTCTCCCACGACGAGTGTGTTTCCCGGGTGGGCTTCTTGGGCCGCCGCGCTCGCGTCGATGATCGCGCGGACCAGCTCCCAGGTGCCGTACCGCCGGGACGGATCCTTGCGGGGGTTGAACACGTAGCCGGGTCCCGAGATGGGGAGCGGTACGCTCGAGGTCAGATGCCCCTGCGTCGGGCTGCCAACGGACGCAGATGCACTGCCATCGAGCGTGCTGGGGTCGGGATCGCCTCCAGACATGCCCGCGGGCTCTGGGAGGGGCTCGGGCTCAGGCGGGTCAGGATCCGTGGGTTCGGACTGTGGGCTCTCCGCAACGACCGGTGCCGGTGCCTCGGGCGCCTCCGCTGCCGGAGCGCGGTCACACGCCACGAGTCCCAGCATCAAGCAGCTCACGCGTCGCACCCCTCCACAGTGAGTCGTGGGCGGGTACCGGCGCAAGTTTTCCCCCTGGACTGCGGGTTTCTTGGGCCGACCGCCCGAATCCGGGAGAACGGGGGCAGTATGCCGCCCAAGCGCCGATATCGCGGCCCCGCAGATGCGATCCGTATCGGCCATCCACATCGCCCGCTGCAGGATCTCTACTACGAGCTCATGCGCGGCTCCTGGCGGTGGCTCGTGTCGATGTTCGCCATCGTGTACGTGTCGACGAACCTGTTGTTCGCGACCCTGTACTGGCTCGACCCGATGGCCGTCGAGATCGAAGGAGGTCTCTCGTTCGCAGACGCGTTCTTCTTCTCGGTACAGACGCTCTCGACCATCGGCTATGGGGCGCTGTCCCCGGCGTCCGTCTACTCCGACGTCCTCGTGACCATCGAATCCATGGTGGGCATCCTCGGTGTGGCGGTCGGCACCGGGATCATCTTCACGAAATTCGCCCGGACGCGGGCCGGGGTGATGTTCAGCGACAAGGTCGTCATTAATGTCAGGAACGAAAAGCCCTGCCTGATGCTTCGCGTGGCCAACGCGAGGGGAAACGAGGTCGTGGAAGCCGAGATCCGGGTGTCGATCCTCCTCACCGAGACCACCATGGAAGGCGTGACGATGCGCCGGGTGGTGGATCTGGGTCTGCTCCGCAATAACTCACCGGTGTTTTCGCTGAGCTGGACTGTGATGCACGTCATCGATGAGACGAGCCCGCTCTTTGGGATGTCGTTGCAGGGGCTCTTCGATGAACGCTCGATCGTCATCGTCACGCTCACCGGGATCGACAACACGTTCTCCGAAACCGTCCACGCCCGGACGATCTTCACGATGGAAGATGTCCGCCTTGGGGAGCGATTCGTCGATGTGATCGATTTCGAGGGGGAGCAGCTGCGGATCGATCTACGCGCGTTCCACGACACGGAGCCGGACCCGATGTGGCCAGAGGGTCTACACGACCAGACCTTCTTCTCGCCCGAACCGGCGAAGTTCCTGCCCAACTCGGCAGGCTGATTTCACTTCGCGAAGAACGTTCGTAACCAATCGCGGTCTTGCGGAGTCTACGGGCATGCGCAGGCTGTTCTTTAGCGCCGCCGTAGTTCCGGCAGACCCGTCCCTGCTTACGGCCCGTTTACCCCCACACGCGAAATGAATCGGCCTCGGGGGGAGTTCTAACTCCAGTACCCACCCGGCCAGCCCGGCCACCCAGCCACCCTGCATTTTTTCTGCGCAACGTCCGCCACTGGCGGCCGACCGAAGGAGTTGCGATGTCCACGTCCAAGAAACCAGCCTCTGAAACCAATCCCGCGTTCTCCGCATACATGCGGGACGTGGGCCGTCATCCCGTGATGACCAAGGCCGACGAAGCCAGACTGGGTGCCGATCTCATGGCGCTGCGTCGCCACTACCATCGCCAGGTGCTCTCGTATGCGCCCTACACGGCTGCCGTGTTGGACGTGATCCGAGAGACCCTCGACAAGACCGCGGACCTCGAAACCGAGTTTGGCGAGCTCGCCGCCGCCGCTCGTGGCGTCCGCGACAGCAATCGTAAGGCGCCGGCCGAGCGGTACGAGCGGATGCTCGACGACGTCTCCGCCAAGCTCGCGATGATCGACTCCGAGTGCATCGGTGCCGATCGCGTTGCCGCCGATCTGGACACGTTCGCCAGCGAGGCAAAGCGCGAGACCGTGCTCGCGGTCAAGCCGCCCCGCAAAGGCAGCCGTCCGTTCGGGGACTACGTCTCCCGGGTGCGCCGTGCATCCGCCAGCCTCCGGAACGCACGCAACCGCTTTGCGCGGGCCAACTTGCGGCTTGTCGTTCGTATCGCCGGCCGCTTCCAACAGAACCTTCTGCCGCTGCACGACCGGGTGCAGGAGGGCAATCTCGGGCTCATGAAGGCGATCGACCGTTTCGATCCCACGCGTGGCTTCCGGTTCTCGACCTACGCCAGTTGGTGGATCAAGCACGCGATCCGTCGAGCGGCCGTCAACCGCGGTCGCACGATTCGCCTGCCCGCCCACCTTCAAGCCACCGCGGCCAAGGTCAACCGGGCTCGCATCGGTCTGCGTCAGTCGCTCGAGCGAGAGCCCACGGCAGCCGAGATCGCCTCCGATGTGGAGCTACCCGTCGACAAGGTCGAGCTCACCATCGACGCCATGCGGCAGCGACACATCAGCCTCGATGCCCCCGCCGGCGGCGGTGACGATGCCCGCACGGTGCTCGAGACCCTGATCGACGTCGACCAGCGGCCGATGGAGGAACTCGTCAGCGACGAGAACGACGCCGCGAAGCTTCGCGGAAAGCTCCTATCGCTCGCCAGCATCGAGCAGGACATCCTGCGCCAGCGCTTCGGACTCGATGGCGTCACCCCACGAACGCTGACCGAGATCGGCCATCAGTACGACCTCTCGCGAGAGCGAATCCGTCAGCTGCAGCAGCGCGCGCTCGAGAACCTGCGGCGCACGCTCGAGTCCTCGGCCGCCTAAGCACGAGGTCGCATCCCGAGGCCGGGCCTGTTCGTAGGCTCGGCCTTCTTGCGTGTATCGACGAGGCGGGCTCGGTTATCACCAGGCCTACGGAAGCGCTTGTTCGCAGTCGGCACCACAAGCAAGGACGGCGGTCTCGATACAAAACGGGTCCCACGTGCCCTCGCAATACGAGTCGGCTTCGACGACACACGCACGCAGGCCCGGGTGCTGGCAGGCGGCGACCGCATTGAGCTCGCTCGAGGTGCAGCAGTCGACCGGAGCGGGGCAGAGCGAAACTGCGTCGCGAATGATGAAGTCACCGAGTCCTTCCGAGTCCGAAAACACCGAGACCTCCACGGTGACAGGCGCGTCTACAACGACCCCAAAGAAGCGCGGCTGGCAACTCGTAGCGCCACCGGGCAATCCCTCGACGACGAGCTGTGCGTCCAGGGGAGGCGTTGATCCGAGCACATAGATGCCGACCGGGAGCATCACCGATGTCGAGGCCATGAAGGCCAAGCCGCACGTAGCGCCCGGGCTATTCGCAAACGGTCCGAGTTGGCACGCATACCCATCGGACGGTTCGATGCTGTTCGGGCAGAACTCCGAAGGGATTTCTGCTCTACAGTCCTCCGACCATGTGGGGTCCTCGGCGTCGGTTTCCGCGACGGGGACATCGGAATCCAGGGCCGTGGAGGCGCCGTCGTCCGTCGTACCCCGAGCGCCTGTGCTGCTCGTTGTAGAATCGTCAGTTGAAGCGACGCTTGGGTCTGGGTCTGGGTCGACCGTGGCGGCCGGGTCGTTGGTCCATCCGGTGCTGGGGTCGGACCCGGTCGTCGATGTCGCTTGGGTTTCGCCGTCCTCGGCGACTCCATAGGCTGGGTTCAGTTTCGCGCAAGCCACCAGCGCAAGTACGAGCAGGCTCGTTCCTACAGGACGTCCAACACGCGTCACGCTCACCCTCAAACCAAAGCATGAATGCCGCCGCAGCCGAGATCCTTCGATCTTTGTCGCTCGCGGCACCATCGTGGTGCCAGGACGCGCACATCGACGGACGGCTCCGCAAGGGCCGCCTACTCGCCGACGTTGATCGTGACGAAGTAGGCATCGTTGCCCGAGTCCGGGTCAATGAAACGCAACGTCACCGTCATGTCCTCGGGGTCGAACTCCAAAATGCACCCACGCGGCTGGTTGATGCCGTAGTCGAAGTGCGGCGGATTCCATCCGAGCAGCGCGTTGGGGATGGGGTTGCTGTTGCCACTGGCGCAGGCGACTTCGCGCAGCTGAGAGAACGTGTCGTCGCCGCTGGGCTCGAGGCGCGACAGGAACGAGCAGTGGAAATCGCCCGAGACGAACAGCACGTTGCTGATGTCGTTCTCGTTGATGAAGTCGCGAACTCGGTTGCGGGAGTCCGGGTAGCCGTCCCAGCGGTCGTTGGCCGCGATGTCCCACTGGATGGGCATGTTGGTGATCGGCACCGAGTTCATCACGATCTTGAACCGGCATGGACTGTTGAGCAGGCGGTCCTCGAGGAACGCCATCTGCGTGTCGCTCATGTACAGGCCCTGCGATGGGCGTCGCTCGTATCGACAATCCAGCACGATGATCTCGGCGGTGAGCCCCCAGCGGAAGGTCCGCCACAGCCGGTAGTCGGGTCCTTCGGCGTCGATCGGAACCAGCTCGAAATACGAGTCCATGGCGTTCTGGCGCCGAAGGAGCTCGTCGGGATCCATCGTCTCGCGATCGAAGTTGGAGTTGTCGTCGATCTCGTGGTCGTCCCAGGTCGCGTAGACACCCGAGTTGGAGAACAGGTTGCGGTAGTCGGGGGTGGACATCCAGTCCCGCCAGTTGGCTCTGTACTCCGCGAGTGTCTCCATGCCGTCGTTGTACGCCATGTCCCCAAGGTGCAGGATGACGTCGAAGTATTCCTCGTTGGTCCGGCCGACCGAGGGCCAGTCGAGCGATGAACCGCAACACGACACCAGCGCGACGACCAGCGGTTCGAGTGCATCGTCTGCGATCGCGGTTCGGACGTGCCCGAGCCGACTCCGGCCGGAGAAGTTTCCGTCCTCACCGATGAAGTACCCGTAGTCGTACCAGGTGCCGGGGCACAAACCGTCGACGGTGAACTTCACGAAACCGTCAGCGTTGGGCTCGATCGTGCGCTCGTGAACGAGGAATACCTGCCCCGCGCGCTCGCTGGGGATCCAGATTCGGAACGTCTTGGGTGCGCCGTCGGGGACGTAGACGGTGAACATCACCGACTCCGGCCGCATCTCGCCAGACATGATGGCGAGGGGGAACACGGTCTCGTCGAGAGACTCGTCCGCGGGTGCCCAATCGATCAGCTCTGCTTCGTCACACGCGGGCGGGGGGTCGTCGGTATCGGTGCCACCGGAGCTCTCGTCCGTCCCGCCCGTGGTGTCGCCGGAGCCGTCCGGATCCGTGGTCTCGCTGGTGGTCTCAGCCGTGGGGTTGAGGGTGGTCGAGCTCTCCGCATCCGTGGTGCCGGCAGAGGTCCCGCCGGAGCTCGAGGCCCCGTCGGTGCCGCTGCCGCCGATGGAATCATCACCGCAGGCGACGAGCAGCGCGGCGAAACCCCCAGCGCTGACCGTCAGGAAGGTGCGTCGCCCGTGCTCGAGATCCCAAGACATGTCGCATTGTTAGTCGATTCGCGGGGTCGGACGCAAGCTGGGCAGCGTTCAGCCCGGCCGGTATGGTCCGTCCGGTGACGCGAAAGCTTCTCATTGGACTCTTGGTCTGCCCACTCGCCTGCGCGGCGGAGACGGCGGCGAAGTGCGTGGAAACGCCCGCTGGGGTCGCGGCGCCGGAGACGGAGGCCGCTGCCGCAGTGGAGGCCCCACCGGAAGCTCCAGCGGCGCCGGTGCGGGAGCGGTTCGAGGTTGCGGCCGACGACGGGCACACGCTCGCTGTGTGGGCGCGGGTCCCCGCCGACCCTCGGGGGGCGATCGTCCTCCTACACGGCCGCACCTGGAGCGCGCGTCCGGACTTCGATCTTCAAGTTGGCGGCGAGGGCCCCTCGACAATGGAGGCATTCGCCGCGGCCGGGATCGCCGCGTATGCGCTCGACCTTCGGGGATATGGCGACACGCCTCGGGACGCGACCGGCTGGAACACCCCCGATCGCGCGACCGCCGACTTGGTCGCGGTGCTGGAGTGGGTGAAGTCGCGGCATGAGGACCAGGCGCCCGCGCTGCTGGGATGGTCGCTGGGATCGTTGACCTCTCAGCTCGCCGCGCAGAATCGGCCTGAGTTGATCTCGGCGCTGGTGCTGTACGGCTACCCGCGGGATCCGGACCGTCGCTACAAGGCCGAACGCGACGAGGGTCCTCCGGCGGCGGCGGCGACCACAGCCGAGGCGGCGGCGTCCGACTTCATCATTCCCGGCAACATCTCGCAGCAGGCGATCACCGCGTTTGTCGAGCAGTCGCTCGCAGCCGACCCCATCCGCTCGGACTGGCGCGGAAGCGACCAGTGGAATGCGCTCGATCCCAGCAAGGTGACGGTGCCCACACTGGTGCTGCACGGCGGAGCCGACCCGTACGCCCCCGTGCCGAACCTGGCGAAGTTGGTCTCGCGTTTGGGCACCAAAGACCGGGCATGGGTCACCATCGCCGGAGGCGACCACGCCGCCCACCTCGAGAACGTTGCGCCGCGATTCATGGACGCGGTGCTGTCGTTCTTGGACGCACCTCGCTGAGCAGAATTAAAGACGCGAGGGATGCATCCGTTTTCGCGGCGTCGCGACTAACAGGAGTGCAAGGCCCGGGCGCCAATCGTCGCCCCTTGGGTCCTCCTCAGGGGGAAGCTCCCGGACTCTGCATCCATCGTCTCCGAACGCATCGGGACACCAAGCCAACCAAAGCCAAAGCAAGCCACTGCCTCCGCGGCCGCCGCGTCCCGCCACCACCTAGGGCAACGCGACCGCGGGGGCTCTTTGCTTGGCCCCTGTCCCCGATCCCCGGATCGGCTCGGCAGCTGCTGGCATTGAGGGTTAGACTGCGGGCCGAGGAAGCTCGACGATGAACCAACAGAATCCGTACGGAGGTCAGCAGCCGCAGCAGCCCCAACAAGGTTGGGGGCAGCAGCCTCAGCAGCAGCCGGCCTGGGGTCAAGCGCCTCAGCAAGCTCAGCCTCATCAGCAACAGCCGCAGCAGCAGCACCAGTTCGGCGGGATGCATCCCGGAATGCAGATGCCTGGCCCGACGCCTGGCGGCGCGCCCTACGGTGGCGCCGATGAGAGCAACATGATCGCCTCCGAGGCTTCGGTCGCGGCGCGCTCCAAGTTCATCGAGCGCACCTACTTGCACCTGGCGGGGGCGATCTCGGTGTTCGTCGTGCTCTCGGCCGGCTTCCAGATGATCCCTGGCATCGAAGAGATGGTGTTCAAGCTGCTCATGGTCAGCCAGTACTCCTGGCTCGCCGTGATGGGTGCGTTTATCGCGGTCAGCTTCGTCGCCGATCGATGGGCCCGGGGCAGCTCGTCTCCCACGATGCAGTACGCCGGGCTCACGCTCTACACCGTCGCCGAAGCGGTGATCTTCATTCCGATGATCATCATTGCGCGCCAGTACATCGGTGCCGAGGGCATCATGACCGCAGGCGGCACCACCTTGGCGATGTTTGCTGGCCTCACGGCCTACGTCTTCATCACCAAGAAGGACTTCTCCTTCATGCGCGGGGCACTCACGATCGCTTCGATGGGTGCGCTCGGGCTGATCGTCGTGTCGGTGGTCTCGGGAGGATTCCAGCTTGGAATCCTCTTCAGCATCGCAATGGTCGTTCTCGCCTGCGGCTACATCCTCTACTACACGAGCAACGTGCTCCGTCACTACCGCGTCAACCAACACGTGGCTGCGTCGTTGGCGTTGTTCTCCGCGGTCGCGCTGCTGTTCTGGTACATCCTCCAGATCTTCATGTCGCGCCGCTGAGCGATCACGCCGCTGCGACGAGGCCCTCTGCGCCGTCCTTCGGGACGCGGTGCAGGGGGCTTCTTGCGTCGGGCGCTGTGCGATACTTCCACCATGAGGTTGGAGCATTGCGTGTGGCTGTGCATCGGGTTGGCGGGCTGCTTCTCCTCACCGCCTCGAGTCACCCAGAGCGGCGACAGCAGTGGCGGGTCGAGCTCGTCGGGAGCGGTTGTCACCGACGGGGTCACGACGAACGTCGACCCGTCGACCACCTCCACTTCCACCTCCACCTCAAGCGACGAATCGAGCACGTCGTCGGGTGCGAGCATGTCGAGCAGCTCCGGTGAGAGCTCGACGACGGGCGTGCAGGGCTGCCCCGGGGACGGCGTTTGTTTTCCTCCCGCGCCTGCGGACTGGGACGGTCCCGCGATCATGTTGGTCGGGCAAAGCGAAGGCGTGGAGCCGATGTGCCCTCCGGGTTCGGAAGTCCTGTGGCGTGCGGGCGTGGACCCGGCGGCACAGTGCGACTGTTCCGAGTGCGGGGGCGACATCGGTTGTCAGGTTGGTTTCGGCTACGGCTCCAACGGCACGTGCCCAAGCTACGACACCAGCTCGGGTTGCCAGCCATTCTCCACAGCGCTGACCGGCCAGTTCTGGATGTCATTCTCGCTTCAGGTCGAACCCGACGCGGCGTGCGACTCGCCCGAGCCAGCGGAGCCCGACTTTCGGGAGCTGGCGGTCGGGTGTCGGCCCAACGCAGAAACCTGTGAGGGAGGCGTTTGCCTCCTCGGTCGGGCCTGCATCTCGCGGCCCGGCGACTACGCGGAGTGTCCACCCGCGTACCCGGACCGCACGCTGTTGCACACGTCGGCGATCGGAAGCGACCTGTCCTGCGACACCTGCGGGTGCGGCGACGAAGCGAGCGGTTTCTTCTGCACCGAAGCCACGGTGGCCTTGTACGACGCCCCGGATTGCGTCGGTGCCCCCAGCTCCGAGCCGCAGCTCTACAGCGAGAGCGACGCGTGCGGCCCGTACGTCGACGTCAAGGGATTCGTCGCGATCGAGGACATCGCCAGCGTTGACATCCAGATCCCGGCGGCGGACTGCTCATCGGACAGCGCCTTCGAGAATGCGTCGGGCGACCTCGTGGAAGTGGGCCCGCGCACGGTGTGCTGCTCGGGCTGAGCACTTCGGGCTCGGTCAGTCCCCCGAAGCGTAACGATCTCGCCCGCTTCAGGCCCATGTGTGCAACCGCGTGCGCGCCCCTGCGGAAGCGCATTCGGGCACGTGCGCGGTGGGGGGTGACACCCGGTGCGGGACATGTAGACTGCGCCATCCGTCTGCATTGGACCGCGTGAAACGCGGTTTCCAAGCCAAGGAACGAGCACATGAGCGAGTCTAAAACCGCGGCTTTTTTCCGGGCCGAAGGCACCCTCATCAAGAGCGGAGTCCTCCAAGCGGCCGCCTACATGGCCTCCCAGCGCGCCGGTATGCGCGAGCGTTTGCTCCGCTTCGGTCAGACTGCCCTTGCAGCCCCGATCTTCGGGGTGCTTGGGCAAAATGACCGGACGCTGGGCAACCGCGTGGCACACCTGAGCTACCGCGACATCACCGATGATCGAGTCGCCATCTTGGCCGAGGAGTATGTCGAGGACATCCTCAAGGACAAGATCCTCGACGCCGGCCTCGAGCTGATGAAGCAGGCCAAGAAGGATGGCCATCGCATCGTCGTCATCTCTGAGGGCATCTCCGAGATCATGGAAGGTCTGCTGCCGCACCTGCGCCACGTCGACGAGCTGATCTGCAACCGGCTCGAGTACAAGGACCGCAAGGCCACCGGCACACTGCTGGACCCGATCATGGGTGGGTACGACGGAGGCTCGTGGCTCAAGGACTACGCGCGCAAGCACGAGCTCGACCTCGAGCGCTCCGTAGCGTTTGCGGGCCACGGTCCTGACCTTTTGCTGCTCTCGTCCGTCGGCAAACCGTGCGCCGTCAACCCGGACTTCACCCTGCGCAAGGCCGCCAAAGAGGCGGACTGGCCCGTGATGGAATACACGGCATGAGCAGCTTCTCGGTGAAGAGCGAGTACGCCGGCAAGCACATCTTGCTGACCGGCGGCACCGGCTTCGTCGGCAAGGTGTGGCTGGTGATGGCGCTGACGCGCATCCCCGACATCGGTCGTATCTATCTGCTGATGCGCGGCAAGGGCCGAAGCGTCAAAGATCGCTGGCTCAAGATCGTCAACGAGAATCCCGCGTTCCGCCCGCTTCACGAGAAGCACGGCGCCGGCTTGAGCAAGTTCATCGCCGACCGCGTCGAAGTGATTCAGGGAACACTCGACTCTCCGAACATGTCCATCGAGGACAGTGTTGCGGAGCGCCTTCGGGACAAGGTTGACCTCATCGTCAACTGTGCGGGACTGGTCGACTTCAACCCCGATGTTCGCGTCGCGGTGTCGTCGAACCTCGATGGTTCGATGCACGTCGCCGACTTTGCGGCGTCCTGCAAGAACGCTGCGATGATCCACGTCTCGACCTGCTACGTGGCAGGGACGGTGGACGGGGTCATCGACGAGACCATCGCCACGACCACGCCGAACGGGAGACCGCTCGACGCGGAGGCGGAGTACAAGCGCCTTCAGGAGATCATCGTCGAGACCGAGGCCGAGAACGAGTCGGAAGAGACCGTTCGAGTGCTGACCGACGAGGTGGTCGCCCGCGTCAAAAAGCGGGGCTACGAGCCTACCGAGAAGCGTGTTTCGGGCACGGTGGGTCGGCTCAAGGCCAAGCGTTTGCGCGAGGTGATGTCGCTCGCCGGCACCAACCGGGCCAAAGAGCTCGGCTGGCCCAACACATACACGTACACCAAGGCGCTGGCCGAGATGCTGACCAAGTCTCGGTACCCGAACCTGCGGCACACGGCGCTGCGGCCGGCCATCGTCGAGAGCGCGCTCAAGTTCCCGTTCCCCGGCTGGAACGAGGGCTTCAACACCTCGGGTCCGCTCATCTACCTCGCCAGCACCTGGCTTCGTCACATCCCCGCGAAGCCGGGCAACCCGCTCGACATCATCCCGGTCGACCTCGTCGTCAACGGCATCTTCATCGCCGGTGCCGCTGTGATGCGGGGCGAGCACGCCGAGGTCTATCAGACCGGGTCTTCGGACCGCGCTACGCTGACCATCGACCGGCTCACCGAGCTGTCGGCGCTGGGCAACCGTCAGCACCTGCGCAAGACGGGGGTCAACCGGGTCGAGACGCTGCTCCTGTCCCGTTGGGACGCGGTCGCCTCCGACCCCGAGCACATGCTCAACGTCAGCAACATCCGTGAGCTGGTCTTCCAGGTCAGCCGCTACCTGCGGCATGGCCGTCCGGAGAAGATCCCAAGCGAGTGGAAAGACGGGGCGGAGAGCATGGCGAAGACCGCCGACAAGGCGCAGCGCAAGCTTCGACAGATCGAAGAAGTGCTGGAGCTGTTCATGCCCTTCACCTACGACCACTACATGGTCTTCACGGCGCGAGCGCTCGAGAAGCACCACGTTGTCGAGCCCGAGTTCCGCTTCACGCCCGAGGAGATCGACTGGCGGCAGTACTGGCTCGAGTGCCACATGCCCGGGCTGCGCCGCTGGTGCTTCCCGAAGCAGTACGAGAACAAAGAGACCGAGACCTACACGCCGAAGGTGCCCTTCGTGATCCTCGAAGACGGCGCTGCGGCGGCTCCCAACTCCCAAGAAGCGCGCTGAACCATGTCCACTACCTTTCTCACCGGTTCGACCGGATACATTGGTTCCTACGTCGCCGACCTCATTCTTCGGCATCACCCCGACGAGCGCCTTGCGGTGCTGGTTCGGGCCAAGACCCCCGACGCCGCCCGGAAGCGCCTGTGGAAATCGCTGCAGATGCACATGAACTTTGACGAGTTCGTGTCGTTCTTGCCGCGTTTCGACATCTATCTTGGTGACCTCACCAGCCCCGACTTGGGCCTGGATGCCGACGCCAAGAAGAAGCTCACCAGCACCGCCAGCTCCGTGCTGCACGTTGCGGCCTCGCTCAACCGCAAGTCGTCCAAGACCTGCTTCAACGTCAACCTTCGCGGCACCCTGTCGGTCATCAAGCTCGCGCAGGCGATGGACGAGACCAACGGGCTGCGCCGGTTCAGCGATGTCAGCACGGCGGCGGCCGCCGGACAGCGCCAGAACGAAACGGTGATGGAGGACGACTGCATCGACTGGGATCGCAGCGACTACGACCCGTACGCCCGCACCAAGAAATTCTGCGAGCACATGGTGCAGGAGCTGCTGCCCGACGTGCAGCGGTCCATCTTCCGCCCGTCGATCGTCCTGGGTGACAGCCGGTTCCCCGAGACCACGCAGTTCGACATGGTCCGCGCCTTTGCGGGGCTGGCCTACATGCGGGTGCTGCCGTTCAACCCACAGTGGCGCGCCGACATCGTTCCGGCCGATTACGTCTCCAAGGGCATCGTCAAGGTGCACATGGACGACAACCCCAAACACGAGGCGTTCCACATGAGCTCGGGCGAGGACTCGCTCACCTACGCCGAGATCGTGCAGGCGCTGCGGGATGCGGGCCACAAGCCCAAGATGGTGTTCGCGCCCAAGCTCAAGGGCACCTTCGGCGGTGCGGTCGAGGCTCTGATGTCGACCCCGCGCAAGTGGGGCGTGGCGCCATCGGCTTCGCTGATGAAGGTGTTTCTTCCGTACCTCACCTACAACACGGTGTTCGACAACAGCCACATCGTCGAAGCGCTCGGCGGCGAGAAGCCGCGGTCGTTCCGCGAGTATGGCTATGCGCTGCTGCGGTTCGCGGTCGACGGGAACTTCACGTACCCGTTCAAGGACTGGCCGTCCGACGGCGACGAGAAGGTCTCGAAGGTCGCTTAGAGCCGCACTCGTTTGCGACGAACGGCCGCACTCCATTCGGAGGCGGCCGTTTTTTGTTGTGCGCCTAGCTCATGGACGTTCGTTGACGAACAAGGTCCACTCGTTGTTTTCGATCTCTGTCCACATGACGACTTGGTCGTCGAGGTAGCGACCCGCGGAGTTGGACAGGAGCTCGGCGACCACGTGCGGATCGTCGCCCTGTAGGTTGTACGCACGGACCTCGCCACCGACGTCGGCGAGGATTCCATCAGCGGACACGAAGTAGTCCCCCAGCTCGCCGATCCCCGCTTCTTGGATGATCATCGATGACACTCCGCTGGAGACGTTGTGTGAAATGAGTCCGAATGGGCCCGCTTGCAGCACGCGCCCGTAGAGGTAGATCGAGGGTCCCACTCCGAACACTGGCCGGTTGCAGGCATCGGCGCTCAGCACCGGGTGTGTTTGTACGGCGCCTCCCGCTGCAGGAATGGAGCCGACCGGATTCTCGAAGTCCGTCCCTGTCCAGACGATCCGGCCGGCAGCGGCCACGACTTGGCACATCACGCCCGGGACATCGCTCGCCACAGCGCTGGTCGATGCAGGGGCATCGTGGGTCGCCTGAAGCAGCGTAGAGACCTGTAGGTCACCCACAAGCTCGGTCGTCGGGTAGTACAGATGCGTGTTGGAGGCGAAGGGGGAGCCAGCGTCGTCGATCGCGAACATGAAGTCGACCTCGCCTCCCCCGAGGGGGACGCGCTGGGCCGCATTTTGGTTGCGATCGAGCCAGACCACCGACCCGTTCGCCACAGCAAACCGCTGAAAGCTCCCTGTGAGGTCAGCCGAGACCAGCTCCTGTGCGACGGCGTCACCGAGGTCCCAGCTCAGGACTCGGCCAAACCCGGATTCGTCGAAGACGAACGTGTCTCCGACGCGGGTGATCCGTGTCGGGCCGAGTCCAATGCCGTGTGCGACCGATGAGGGGGCGCAGGCCGACTCTTGGCAAACACCGCTGGCGCACACATGGCCGCAGGCACCGCAGTTGTTGCCATCGGTGGCGGTGTCGATCTCGCAACCGCTGAGCGGCAGCGCGTCACAGTCTTGGAAGTGGTCGAGGCACGTGAAGGTGCAGTCCTCGAGGCACGCGGCGCCTTGGGGGTCGTCACCGTCGCAATGCTCGTCGCCTTCCACGTCTCCATTGCCGCACACGGGCCCGGACGCGGTGGTGCCGCTGGTGCCGGGGCCGTCCGTGGTCCCTGACGATTCGTCGGGGCCCTCCGTGGGAGCAGTCGAGCCAACGCCGCCGGTACTGCTCTGGCCAGCTGTCGGACCGCTGTCGTTGGTTGTCTGGGCCCCGGTGCTCGCGTCCGGGTCGGTATCGCCCGAAACGTTGGGCTCCACGGGTTCACTGAAACACCCGGCAGCCATCGCGACCGGGATCCAAAGCCAATGCCTCACCCCGGCTTAGAGGGGTGAGGCCGGCCCCGGATCACAAGAGTTTTGATTTTCTTGCGGTCGGCCCGGTCGGGTACTGCGCGAGGTGCGGCTTCAGCACGGGTTGTTCTGGGTGGGAAGGCACTGAAGTTGGCAGGTCTGGGCCACAAATCCCCCGCTCATGAAGGGCTCATTCGTATCCGTGGCAAAGCCGTGCACGACGCCGATCACGCAGCCGTCATCGACATGCAGAAGCTCGATGCTGCCTTCTGCACCGGAGTCGATGCCTCCACCTTCTCCGTAGACGAAGACTTGCGGGGCGGCCAGCGTTGCGACGTCGTGGACGCCCAGCGTGAGCTCCTCGGGGGCAAGCACCAGCTCCAACCCTCGGCCCCCGCCCATGTCTGTCTCGAATCCGGTGCTTCCGAAGAAGTCCGATTGCGGCGATGCGGCGCAGGAGCCAATCGCTTGCTCGGATACTCGCAGGAGGACGGATCCAGCCTCAACTGGATCTCCGTTCGCTGTCGCACCGGGCACGGCAATGACCGCCCACGCGGAGGCCAACCCGTCGATGGCCGGTAAATCGCCGAGCACATCTCCGCAGCGGGTGACGGCCGGCTCAGGGAAGTTGCCCTCAAACTCCGCGCCTGTCGTCGGCGCTTCCCCAACCACCCCGCCGAAGCTCCCGAAGGCGTCGGTGGTCGCCGAGTCCAACGCCGTATCTCCATGGTCGAAGGACTGGCTTTGGCAGCCACCACACGGCAGCGCGAGCATGGCCCCAAGCCCGCACCCCCGAAGTGTTGTCTTGATGCGCATCGCTAGAGTGACTCGAGGTAGGCCACGAGCGAGGAGAGCTGCTCTGCATCCAGCTCGACGCCGACTGCGGTGGTGTCGACCATGTCGAGCACGGCCTCTTCTAGGGTGCTGGCACGCGCGTCGTGCATGTACGGGGCTCGAAGGGCGACGCCTCGCAGTGCGGGCGTCTGCAGAGGTCCGAAGCCAAGGTCCGACGACGCGGGGGAGGTGAAGCTGGGTCCGGCGTGGCAAGTCGTGCAGCCCATCGATACGAAGAGCTGTTGCCCCTTCGCCGCGCTGGCGTCGGATTGCGAGCGCAGCGGGTTGGGCGGGCGCAGGGTGAACATCCAGTCGCGTAGTGCGGCTTGGCGTTCTTCGGTCTGTTCAGTTCCGCCCATGGCTCCTTGCCGGACCTGCCGCGCGATCATGTGGATGTCCTCCATGTCGCCTTTCCAGTGGAAAGGGGCGGTTCCTTCAAGCCCGACGTTGAGCGGCTGGGTTCGCCGTGGCCCCGCGTCGAACAACCAGGTCCGGCCATCTTCGCCACCTTCGGGGTGACACGAGGCGCAGGAGATCCCTTGTCCCGCGTTGTTGTGGAACAGCTCGAAGCCGGTGTCCACCGCATCGTCACCTGTCAACTTGAGCTGTTCTTTTTCGGTGCCCTGGGTACGGTACAAGATGGGCTTGTCGCGAGCCTGGGACAGCAGGGCACCGTCGGGTTGAAACGCCACTGCAACGATGTCGTCGTCGACGTCGAGCGGGATCGGGAATTCACACCGTGAGTCTGTTCGCGGACTGAGGGTGTTCAGCGGGACCTCGAACACGGAGACGCGGTCTTCGATGTCCTGTTGGGTTGGACTCGCGACGGCGACGCGGAGGCCATCGGGGGAGATCGCGGCATCGACAGCGAGGGCGAGTCCACTGAAGACCCCCGCGGTGTGGACGACACCATCGCCGTGCGTTGCGCTCAGCGTCACATTCACCACCGCCGAGCACGGCTCGAGACCTCCGTATCCGCCCTCTTCCTCTTCGGGAATACCTGGACTACCGGGCTCCCCCTCGGGATCGCGTGGCTCCTCGAACCCTGGGACGACGTTGGTTGACGCTGTTTGGTGCAGCATCAGCCACCCTCCGTCAGGTCGAAGAAGTGTTCGCCATGCTGTGGTTGGCTCGCGGGTCGTGTCCCGGTCGAAGAGCGAAACTGGAGCTCCGAAGAAACTCCATTCTCCATCCTCCTCGACCTCGAGAATCTCGGCGGGGCGGAATCGGGTGACGAATACGCGGCCGTCGGAGACGAGCACGTCCCGCAAGTCCGACGCGAGAAAACGCCGGGTCGGCTCCTCGCCGGACTCCCCGAGCGTGACGAGCATCCCGCCTGCGCAGGCGACATGCAGGGCTGCGGCGGTTTCGTCGAATGCGATACCGCGAGGGTTCGGGCACACGCTGGTCGTCTTGGTGACGCTCGCCGATTCGGGGTCGACCGTGACCATCGCACCCGTCCCACGCAGGGTGATGTGAACTCGTCCTTCGGCGTCCTCGGCTGCGCGGAAGGGCAACGCACCGTCTTCGAGTTCGATCGTGCCAGTCTCCTCCCAGCTGCGGAGGTCGACGATGTGAATCATGTCGCGAGGAGGATCCGAGACCACCGCGTAGTCACCGTCGCGTGTGACCAGGAGCGTGCCGCCCATGATCGGCGGCGCCTTGGCGGCCCGCTCGACCGCCCCGGTGCCTGGCTCTGGGGCGTGGTCCGGTAGGCGGACCGCTTCGCAGGCTGTGCCGAGGAGCAAGAGGAGGGACATCGAGTACGCGGTGGGTCTTGGTTTCATGTCGCCGGCTTCTCCGTTGTCCCATCCACGCGCAGGGGGGTTTTGAGTTTCCCCCTTTCCGAAGGATTTGACACGTAGCGGGGCGCTCCTCCAACCATCAGGCTCCAAAAATCGAATCTTGATCCGGTCCGCCAAAATAAAACGGCGGTAGGGTGCAACTGAGCGCCACCCCGTGCGTGGTTGTCGACAGGTCCCTGACCGGCATGCTGTTGCTGTTCCTCATATTGACGCTCACCGGAGCTTCAGCTCCCATCGACCCAGAGGAACCCCGTGGGCAGGCTCCCAAGCCGGAGACTCCTGTCGCGCAATTGCCGACGGTTCATTTGGTCGTTGATGAGGAACTCTCCCAGTGGCTTGTCGTGCGATTGCTGGAGGATGGGTACGCGCTGACGACATCGCCGGCCGCGGCACATGCGCAGCTTGCGGTGGTCTCGAACGCGGTCGGGGGCTGGAGAGTGACCGCAACCGGTGCGTCGAGCGTCACGTACGACGTGGAGCCGGCGACAGATGCAGCCGTCCTGCGGCTCGAGTTGCTGCATCGATCCATCGACGCGCTCGAGGACGTGGTTCCCGTCGTTCCCGCGGAGCCTCAGCCCGCCACGGTCAGCCTCGCGGTCTCCGAGCTTTCGCCCCCTTCGCTCGCCCCGCAGGTCGCAGCCGGCATCTTGGCGGCTGGTGTGACGCTGGTCCCCATGGGAACGCCCGCGGTGCTGCGAGTGTGCGCGGATCAAGGAGGGGACGCTCAGGCGCCGCGGATCTCCGTCATTGATGGCGCGGAGCCGTGCGAGGCCCCTTCGGGCTCGGTTGAGGCCGGGGCTGACGTCCTTCCTTCCACGACGGACATGGTTGCCGCTGCAATTGCCGCGCTTCCCGTAGAAACAGATTCCAGCGCGGACGAGCCCGTCGAGTCGGTGCAAGCGGAGCCAGAGCCCGCGGTTCCCGTGGCCCCCAAGGTGGAGCACGACTCCGAGCCCCCGCCCGGGTTGGAGTCCAAGCCCAGCCGGACTCGAACGCCCCTTGCCGGTGCCCCGTTCATCATGAGGTTTGGCGTTGCGACCGGCTTCATCAGCCGAGGTCCGGTCGCGGATGCTTTGGTGGCCGCGTCGATGACGTTTGGAAAGGAGCCGGGGATCCGCGGGTGGATCGAGCTCCAGGCCAGGCCTGTGACGGTCGTGGGACCGTTGCGGGTTGTCGAAGTGGCTCCCGGCGTTGGATTCAAGCTTCGGCCACTGACGGTGCGTCGTGTTTCTCTGGAGACAGGGCTCCTGCTGGGCGCGGAGGTTCACAGCTACCAGCTCCAGTCGGAGCAAGCGACCGACCAGGGGGTTCACGCGGCGGCATCCTTGGACTCGGCGTTGGGGGTCGCCGTCCGGGTTTGGAAGCTGCACGAGGTCCACCTTGGAGTCAGGCTCGGTGGCGGCACGCAACGCATCCACCGCGTTCAAGGGCAGGAGGTCTGGCGACGGGGTTCGTTCCGCGTGGGCGCGACGGTGGGGTTCTCGTTCGGAGTGGGGAGGAAGTCTTGAACGCCGAGTCGAGCAAGTTCGCACTGGTCCACGAGGACGTCGACACGCGTACGCGGGTCCGCGCGCTGTACCGACGCCATCGCGATGAGGTGTATCGGCTCGCGCTGCGCTACGGCCGGGGCGACCCGGCATGGGCGGAAGACATCGTGCAGGACGTCTTCGTCACCCTCTGCCGAAAGGTCGACAAGCTCGACGACGACACCGACCTCGGCGGGTGGTTCTACCGCGTCACACACAACCGCTGCCTGAGTCGACTTCGTCGGCGGGCCGTCGCCCAGTCTCCAGCGGTTCGATGGCTGCTGGGTCGGCGCGGCGTCACGCACGACGACCGACGGGCCGAGCATCGAACCGGGTTGCACGAGGTGTTCAGATTCGTGGACGGGCTCCAACCCAAGCAGCGCCTCGCTTTTTGCATGTACCACCTCGATGGAATGGAGCAGGCGGAGATCGGCGAGGTTTTGGGGGTCTCCAAGAGTTACGTCTGCAAGCTCATCCAGCGGGCAACCACGGCGGTCGAAAAAAGGTGGGAGGAGAGCGATGCCGAATAGTCGCGAGATGCTGGAGCGACTCAAGGCGGCGGATCTGTCGCTGTCCAAGGAGCGGATGCCACGGGCTGGATCTCGGCGTGTGGCCAAGCGGATCTCGGCGGAGTTGGAGAGTCAATCTCGGCCGAGCCGAATGGGCTGGATCCCCATGCTCACCTTCGTCGCGGGTGCGGCCTTGGTGTTGCTGTTTTTGCGGTGGAGCACGAACAACGACGCGCCTGTCACCGAGGTCTCGGAGAAGTCTGCGGCCATGACGGTGCTCGTGAGCGGCCCGGCATGTCGCTCACACAGTGGTGAGACCACCGCGGTCTGGGGCGCCTGCAGCATCTCGACGGCGGGCCCCTCGATGAGCATCGACACGATCGACGGCTCCCACCTCGAGGTCGACGATCGCGTTGTGCGGCTCCGGTCCGGGTCGGCGCTGTTCGACGTCGATCCTGTTCGGGGGGAGCCGGTGCGGGTCACCATTCCCCAAGGACAGATCGTCGTCGTCGGAACCCGCTTCCGCGTCGTCGTCGGTGCGGCCCGTAGCGAGGTTGAGCTCTATGAAGGACGCCTCGAGTTTCGAGACCGGTCGGGGCAGGTGACGCCCATCCTTGCCGGACAGCACGTGGGGTTCGGCGAGCCGGTGGTGCAGGCCCGGGCTGTCGACCCCGTCGTGACGCCAGCCCCACAGAGCTCGTCTCCGGGCCCAGCCACGGAAGCTCGTCCGGCCGCCTCAAAACCGCCGTCCAAGCCGAGGACTCGCCCAGCGAGCGAGGAACCGTCGATGGAACACGATGCCGGTCCGGTGATCGAAGCCGCAGAGAAGCTCCGACGGGCGGGGCGATACACCGAAGCCGCCGCGACCCTCCGGGCGGCGTTGAAGCGACGTTGGCCCACGCGTACCGCCGACGTACTCAGCCATGAGTTGGGCCGCTTGCTCGAGCGCCGGATCCGCGATCAGGCCTCCGCGTGCACGCACTGGAAGAAGCACCTCGAGCGGTTCACCAAGACGCGATACCGAACTCGCATCGAACGCTCGATGAAGGAGTTGGGTTGCGAAGCGGTGGTCCCCGAACGCGGGTAGTGCGCGGAGACGTGCAGTTTGGCTTCGGCTGGGCCTTCGTTCAGGCCGCAAAGCGCCAAACTTGGCGCGCGCAACCTGCGGGTGGGTACGATGCGCACCTGTGGTCGACGCGCGCCGAGAGCTGATCGAGGACCTCCACGGCTGTTACGACGCCGGCAGCCTTCGCATCTTGGTGGGCGCGGGGGTCTCGATGGCATCCGGGTTGCCGGGCTGGGACGCGCTGAACCTCGGACTGTTGCGGGCGGTGATCGAGTCGGACCTGCGTGGCCGCTGCGAGAACGGTGACGGGGCGGCGTACGTCCGCTCGCTCGTCGGGGACGAGGCGATCGAGACGCTGACCCAGGAGGTGTACCGGCGTATTGGTCGTGATGCGGCTGCCGACTTTGCGTGGCGCCGACTTGGAGACACCGAGTTCAAGCGTCAGCTCGGGCGGCAGCTCTATCCGCGGCCGATCGAGAAGCTTCCGCTTCGAAGCACCCAGCGTCAGCTCGCCGCAATGGCGCACCAGGTCTCGTCTCGGGATCTGCTGTTCACGACCAACTACGACCCGATCTTGGAGCGAGCCATCGCCGAGCTGCGAGGTGCGCCCGACGAGTGGGCGAAGCATCGCTATCCTTTGAGCGCGCGAAGCCGGTCCAACGCGCGTCCACACGTGCACCACCTCCATGGTTGGCTGGACGAACGCGGAACCGTGGGCGGCACGCTCGTCCTCACCGAGACCAGCTACCTGGGCTTGTTTGCGGACAAGCGCGCCAAGCCGAACACCGACCTCAACAAGCTGTTGATGGGAAACGCTCCGGTGCTGGTGCTCGGCATGAGCCTTGCCGATCCCAACCTGCGTCGACTCCTCGATCGACGTCGTATGACGCCGCTGCGCGATGGCGACAACGCGATCTATGCCGTGATGGTCGGTGGCAACGAAGCGGCCGATGACCAGATCAACCAGTACTGGACGGGCACCTGGAACGTGAACCCGTTGTGGCTTCCGAACTTCGGATACATCCCGCATTTGCTCCGCCAGGTGCAGTGGGGGTGGACCGGAGATTCTCTGCCTTGGTTCGACGAGTGCAGGGCATGGGTCGACAAACACCTTGGAGATCTGCGCTTCACCGACGCGTGGCAACGCCGCGCCAACCGGTCGCTCAAGACGCTCGATGACCACGTGCGCACGTACTTTGGGCTCGAGCCAGGGGAGGTCATCACGACCAGCCTTTTCTTGCCCGAGCTGGAGGATGACCGGCAAGTCCTTCAACTCGTCGCGACGTCGCGGCACGAACGCACCGGAGCCGACGCCCGCAAGCACGCTCGGCTTCGGTCTCTAAAACTCAGCCCCGAGCGTTCAGTGCAGGGCGTCGCAGGGATCTCGTTTCACTTCGGAAACAGCAACGACGCTTGCGACAACCACCCCAGCATCAACTACAACTTCAGCTCCAAGCAGGTGCGGGAGTGGGACCGGGCATTCAACATGCGGGACTGGCGGTCCATCCTTGCGGTGCCTGCCCTCGACGGCGAGACGTGGCTGCCGTACGCCGTGATCACGCTGACCTCCAACCTGGCCAAGCCGTTCTGGCGCCGTTTTGGCAACGAGCGGCACGATCTTCCCGTGCTCAAGACCCTCATGCGGCGGGTTTGCAAAGAACTCGTGGTGCACCACGGGCTCACCACCTGACCGCTCCGGACAGCGCCATTGCGTTGCGGTGCTACACTTTTGAAGATCGATGTCCGCGACTCCCAAAGCCAAACCGGTGCGCAAGGCCTCGGCCCGCCGCAAGAAGCGAGGCACGACCGCGCAGACGATCCGGTTCGACTTCGACAAGCACGGTGCCCACGCCGCGTTCGTCGATGTGCAGGACGAGTCCACCCGCGACGCATCCGATCTGATCGCGGCAGCCATCCAGCAGAGCTGGGACGCCCTCGAAGACGAGTGAGTTCGGCGCTGCGGTTGTTGCGGTTCTCAGGAAGCCACCGGATTCGGCTCCCGTCGTCGGCTGGGTGCAGGTAGACTTCGGCCGTGTCGGTGTGGGCGCTGCTGCTGCTCACGTCCCCGATCGAGATCGGGGCGTGGGATGTCCCCGCGGACTGTTCGTCGAGGGCCGCCTTCATGGAGAAGGTCGAAGCCGAGGCCAATGCGCGTACCGAGGCGGACGAACCCCCAGTACTCGAGGCCGATGTCACGGTCGAACATGTGGGGCCAGCTCACTGGCGGTTGCAACTGCGGCTGCGGCGGGATGGGCATGACGACACGCGAGCGTTTGATGCGAACAGCTGTTCGGCCGTTGTTGAGGCTGCTGCAGTGGTCGTTGCGCTGCGGCTGGTGCAGTGGCGACCGGGCGAGTCTCTCGTCCCCGAGGTCAAGCCGAGCTTGCCGGTCCCTGTGGTTGAGCCCCTGCCGGTTGCACAGCCGGATCCTCCCCCGGTCTTGCCCCCAGCGGCGGGACTCGAGGCTGAATCCCCCGAGGTTTCGCCTGGCCCCATGGAGCCGGACGAGGGTGCTTCAGGGCTTGGGGGATGGGTTGGCGTGCATGAAGGTCTGGCGCTGGGAGTGGCCCCGGGTATCGGTGGCGCCTTTGCACTCGATGGGGGGGTGACCGGGAGGTGGTGGCGTGCGGGGGTGGGCCTGCAGGCGGTTCCTCGACGGATACAGCCTCATCCGCAGGAGCCCGGCATCCGTGGACGCTTCGACCTCGTGACGGGGGAGTCTTTCGGGTGCGGAGTCCCGAAAGTGGGACCCGTGGAGTTTCCCGTGTGCGGGCGGTTCGCCGTCACCGGGGTACGCGTAGTCGGCGAGGGCGCTGTGAACGGCTCAGACATCGTGTGGGGGACTTGGCTGGGGGCCGGGGGATCTGTGGGCGCGGCTTGGTACGTCACCGAACGGATTGCACCCGCGTTGTCCGCGGTCGCTCTTGCGCCGCTCCAGGATTGGTCGTTCTCGGTTGGCGGTGTTCCGGGTGCACTTCACCGGACCGGCTCGGTCGCATTTCGAGCCTGGGTGGGTTTGGAAGTTCATTGGTAACTCGGTCCACAAAACGAGCTGCGAGTGTGCATTCCCGGGTGCCACCAACGATGCACGCTCCCGCACAGGACACTTCGTACTCGTTCGCCGCCGTCTACCGGGATCATTTCGGGTTCGTCTGGCGCACGCTTCGAGCTCTGGGGGTGGCTGATGGCGCCGTCGATGACGCTCTGCAAGACGTGTTCGTGGTCGTCCATCGCCGCCTTCCCGAGTTTGAGGAGCGCGCGCCGGTGGGGGCGTGGCTCTATGAGATCGCGCGTCGCATCGCCCACCGCTACCGGACACGTGCCGCACGCGATGCCGCCCGCAGCTGCGAGCTTCCGGAGTTGGCCGGGGCCGGTGACCTCGAGCATGACCTCGACCAGGTGATGGCAGGTCGGGTGATGCAGCAGTTCTTGTGGGCGCTGGACGAAGATCGGCGCCGCGCCTACGTGCTCTCCGAGTTCTCCGGCATGCCGGGTCGCGAAATCGCGGAGGCCCTCGGGGTCAACATGAACACGATCTACGCGAGGATTCGATCCGCTCGCACCGAGCTCGACCGCACGGCCAAGCGCATGCGTGCTCAGGACTCGGCGTTCGTGGTTCGGACGCTCCGACGCCGCCAGCCCTCCCCAGGCGCCAAGCAACGGACCCGGGCCGTAGTCCTCGCGGTGGTTGCGGGACCGGTCAAGACGGTGGGTCTTGGGCTCGGTGTCTTCGCGTGGGCGGTCGGCGGCTTGTGCGTCGGGGGGATGGCACTCGCATGGTGGGCGGCGGCACCGACAACTCCTCCCGCGGAGTCTGTACCCGCGGTGGCCACCGTGGTCGGCGCACCGCCGCCAGTACAAACGCTGGCCCCGTTGCCCCAGCCCGGTCCTGTAGAGGTTGAGCGTCCGCTCGCGGGTGCAGCTGACCAGACTCCCAAGCCGGCACGCCGCCGACGAGTACAGGTCGAACAGTCGTCACTGGCGGAGGAGCTGCGACTCATTGACGCTATCCGAGCGGCGATCAAGGTCGGCCGGAAAGGCGCCGCGCAGTCCGCGATCTCCGCCTACCGAGGCGAGTTCTCCCGGGGCGCGCTACGTGAGGAGGTGGATGCTCTGGATGTGGAGTTGGCCTGCACGACCCATGCTTCCGATGCCCGCGCCCGTCTCGAGGGGTTTAGAAAGGCAAGCACCGATGCCGGTCTCCTCGCCCGTCTGAGAGTTCTTTGCGAAGATGAAGTCGCTCCACAAAAACCAGGAGCTACGGGGATTGACACTCGATGAACAAACGAAGCCTCGGACTGTTCCTGCTTGTGGTCCTCACGGCGTGCGACACGAATGAGCGCTGCGTCGCGAACTGTGACGACGGCGCGGGGTCCACGAGCGACGACGATGTCCCTACAGCAGGTGCCGCTCTCACGTGTGAAGATGCGACGGAGCTGGCGGAGCAGTTCATCGAGACGCACCGTGCGTGCGAGACGTTGGTGGACTGCGAAGCGGATGGCCGCTCGTTGTGTCTTCCGGGCGTCGATGTCCCCGGTACGGTTGCGCTTTCCTTGGATGGTTTCGCCGAAGAGGAAGAGTGGATTGAGCTCAAGAATGCGTTGGGCGACGTGTGTCCTTGCGAGGACTCTGTTTCGTCTGCAGCCTTGTGCAACGATGCGGGCGAGTGCGAGGCGTACAATGCCGAAGTCGATCCCGATGCTGTCTGTCCGACCGTTCCTCGCGACATCCAAACTTTTCTCGCCGCGAACAAACGCTGCACGACCAACGAGGACTGCGTCGCGGTGGAGAGTCTGTGCCATGTGGACGACTGCACGAGCGTCGCTCTGAACGTCGAGGCCGACATCATGGACTGGGGATGGCTCGACTCGCGCGAGTTCAACTGCATGCTGGCCGAGGAGGCAGGGTGCAATCTCGTTGCCGACTGCACCGCCGGGGTCGAATGCAGCGACCAGGGGCAGTGCATCACCACCGTGCTCTAGTAGCTTCGCTCAGCCCGCAACCGCGGCGGCCGGCATCACTTCAACCGTGTCGACGAGCTGCGCGACCGGAGTGTCGAGAACCGCAAGGACGGCCAAGCTCGCTTCCCCGCGTGTGCCGATCAGAAGTTGCACCACGCTTGCCCGGGCCAGTGCCGTGTCGCCGCGGTGTCCAGCTTCGATCTGCGCGTAGGCATGGTCGAGCGGCTTCAGGGCGCGACCAACCGCCCGGACCAAGTCAGGGCTCAGCAGCCGCTGTAGCTGCCGCAAGACCGCTCGGTTGGTTGACGCTTCGGCCGGGCAGAGGGTTGTGTCGGCGATGAACGCTCGGTCGAGGTGACGCCAGGCATCGTCGACGTGCGCGGCCGCGATGGCGAGACGGGCCTCTTCGACGGCTCGCTCCGCGCGGGCTTCGCGGGACTGGCTCCGCCGGCGATAGCCAAGGACCAGGCCGATGGCCGGGAGGCCGAGGGCGAGTGACCAGACGATCGGCCCAACGTGTACGGCGACGAGTGAAGCGACCATCAACCTCTCAGACGTTCGCCGCCGGGCTTCGTTGCGCGCCTTGTTGGCCGAAAACGCCTCTCCCGCGATCCGGCTGGCCGTTCTTGGCCCGAGCGTGAGCGGCGCATCGACGGACGCTGGCCATCGGTTGGGGTTTACCCGGGTCGGCCCGATGCGTGAGCTATCGCAAGGCCCGCAGCGGTCCGCATTCCACTATCCTGCGCGGTCTATGGGCTTCCTGAGCCGATTCAAGGATGCGCTCGATCCAGACAACGTCCTGATGGAAGTCATGAATGGCTTCATCGAGGGCGTCGCCATGAAGCGTTCGCTGGGCGTCGATCAGGAGACGTGGGAGCCGGGCAAGCCGCTCAAGCTGTGTCTCGCCGGCTACGTTGGGACGCGCAACACCGGCGCGGACGTACGGGTTGAGGAGATGATCCGGCAGTTCCGGCACGTGGTCGGCGACGACGACCTCGAGCTGACGATCATGTCCGTCAACCACGCGCGGACCGCCGGCTACTTCCGGACCGTTCGGCAGGTCGAGATCCCGGTCGTCTTCCCCAAGTTCCTGTTCGAGGAGTGCCCCAAACACCACGGCGTGATCGCGTGCGAAGGGTCGATGTTCAAGTCGAAGTTCGCCAACGCGTTGTCCACGATGATGGCGGGTTCACTCGGCATTGCTGCGGTCGAGGACAAGCTCGCCGTGGGCTATGGCGCCGAGGCAGGCGGGATGACCCCCCAGCTGCGGGACTTCGTGAAGAAGCACTGCAAGCATGCGCTCGTGCAGTGCCGCAACAACCCGTCCCGCGAAGTGTTGGGTCGGTTGGGTGTACGCACGACCGGCGGCACCGATACGGCGTGGACGTTTGATCCAGGCTCTCCGGAGATCGGCGAGAAACTGCTGCGTGAGAAGGGCTGGGACGGCAAGAAGAAGGTTGTCGTCATCTGCCCGATCAACCCCTTTTGGTGGCCGGTCAAACCCGACTTGGGCAAGGCCGCGGCGCAGACCCTGGTGGGTCAGTACAAGCGCGAGCACTACCGCTCGTTCTACTACCACCACAGCTCCGAAGACGCGGACCTGAAGTACGACGCGTACCTGCAAGGCATCGCCGACGGCCTCGAGCGCTTCCTCCAAGAGGAAGATGCATTCACGATTCTCGTGGGCATGGAGCGGGTCGACCGGCAGTCCGCCGAGGCGCTGTCCGAGCGGCTCACGGTCAAGCCCCCGATGTTCATCAGCGATGACTACGACATGTACGAGATGGTCTCGGTGCTGCGTCGTTGCTCGGCGATGATCAGCTCCCGCTTCCACGCCGTCGTCACGTCGATGCCCGGACTCGTTCCCTCCGGCGGCATCACGATGGACGAGCGAATCCGGAACCTGATGAACGATCGGGGTCACCCAGAGCTGTTCGTCGAAGTCGACGATGAAGCCCTGGACGAGAAGGTCTACGGGATGCTTCGCCGGCTCTGGGACGACGGTGAGCAGATCTCCGACGACATCGGCCGCGTGCTCCCCAACCAGTTCGCCCTGATGGGACAGATGGGAATCGACTTCATGGATGAGGTTCAGCGGGTCTACCCAGAGTTTCCCCGGCGGGACCTCCCGGACGATCCGATGGCTCACCTGCCGCCCCTGTCGCCCCACCTCCAGGGATTGATGGAAAAGTACGGCTGAAGCCCGCACATCTCGCCAGGGCGGACGCCCCTGCGGGATGTGTCCCGGATGCGTCGGAGCTTGACCCGGACCCGCGGGTGCGAACTGGCTTACACTGAGTGCGGTGCGGGAACCGGGCGAAGCCGACGGCGGAAAGATGCTTCGGTGTGCCGTTGTCGGAACGCTCAGCGTCGAAGGGCTCAATCCGTACGCGGACTTCGACTTTGCCCACGACGTCGCGAAGCGCCAGCTGTTCGAGCCGCCCGTCTCGAAGTCGGATGACAGCTTGCTGCAAGTGGTGGACGACCTTCCCGGTGGCGCCGTCACGGGGCGGCTGCGGGACGGCGCACGGCTCAGTGACGGCACGGCGGTCGATGTCGAGATGGTCGCGACCGCACTGAGCCGGTCCCCTTGGTATCAGCCGCTGCTCGATGTCTCCACACGCGGGGACCGGGTCGTTTTCACGCCGAAGGGACGCGCGTTCGATGTCCGCGCTTTTCTCGGATCGGATCGGGTTCGATTCGGGGTGCAGACCGACGCCGGCTGGCTCGGGACCGGGCGGTACCGGGTCGTCGAGACGACGGAGGACGGCATCCAGCTGGAGGCCAATCCCTACCACCCGCGCCCGCCATCGATCTCCAGCGTCATGCTGCGGGGCTACGAGCCTGGCGGCGGTTGCGACAGGATTCGTGCCGACATTGCGGCCGAGGGAATCGACCTCACGGCAGCGCTCAGCCGAGAGGAGTTGGCGGACGTCCGAGGGGTCCGAAAGCTCTTCGCCGCGGGGACCAGTACGGCGTTGCTGTGGCTCAACACCCGGGTCTTGTCGGCGCCGGTTCGGTCCGCGATCGCAAAAGGCATCGATCGATACACCGTCCTCGCGACCACGTACGACAACCCGATGGCCTTTCTCGCACCGTCGGTGATGCCGCCGGGGCAGGGCACCATTCGGATGCGGCTTCCGTATGAGCGGGCCGACGCGGAGCGCTCCCTTCGGGAGGTCGAACTCCCCGTCGGTCCCTTGCGGATGATCGTGGTCTGGGGGCGGCGCCCGTACATGCCGGACCCAGACAAGTGGTCGGCCGAGCTCCAGCGACAGCTCGGCGCGCTCGGCCTTCAGGTCGATCTCGTGCACACGGCCACCCTCGAGGACTACCAGCGTAAGCTCGCGTCGGGAGACTACGCACTCGCCCTGGGCGGTTGGAACGCGGTGTCGCCGTCCCCGTCCGAGTTCGTGGACGCGATGCTGCACTCCAGCATGATTCCCAAGGGGACTGGCTCCGCGGGTTGCAACTATGGATGGGTGGAGGACGCCGAGATGGACGCTGCGCTGCAGGCGTTTCGCTCGGTCCCTTCGCGCGAGCACGAGCAGGCGCTCTTGCATCTTGTCGAGTCGTGCGCGCCCGTCATTCCATTGGCGTACGGCACCACCTCCATTGCGGCACGTTGGGACATCGAGGGCATCGAGCCCTCCGATGGTGCGATCTTCGACCTCGCCCAGCTGCGGTGGAGCGAGACCTGACCGGGCCGGTCAGTACGAAACGCTTTTCTTCCACGTGCGAAGAGTCGAGAGCTCGGGCGCGCCGACGTCCTTGGCGGCCACGAACACGGTCTCGACTTCGCCGATGAGTTCGCGGGCGCGGTCGCGTTCTCCCTCGTCCCACATCAGCTTGGCGAGCTCGAATCTGGTGGCGTTGACTGTCAGCGGGTCGACATCAAAAGCCGCGAAGATCTCTACGGCTTCCTCAAACATAGGTCTCGCGCGTTTCGCTTCGCCAACCTGCATGTGGGCGACGCCGATGGCAGAAAGCGTTTGTGCGACGAACGGGTGCTTGCGCCCAAGCGCGTGCTCATCGATCTCCAGGCTTCGGCGCATCGCCTCGAGGGCGCGCTCGTGCTCGCCCTTGCGCAGTCGAACCGAGCCGAGGTTGAGCCAATGACCGCTCGAATCCGCCTGCATGGGTCCGAGCTCGGACTCGATCAGGGCGATGGCTTGGACGAGGCTCGCCTCTGCCTTGTCGTAGTTGTCGGCCCGCATATGCGCGACGCCCAGGTTTCCGAGCGGGCGTGCGAGGTCAACCCCGTGATGGTCTCCGGATTCGTAGGCGCGAATCGAACGCTCGAACAGGACGATCGCCTTGGCGTCCTTGTTCAGTGAGAGCAGGGCGGTGCCCATGTTGTTCAGCGACATCGCAACGCGGATGTCGTCGGATCCGTATAGCGCGACCTCTGTCTCATAGACTCGCCGGAAGTAGTCGTGCGAAGCCTGATGGTCACCGCGCATCTGCTCGAGGCTACCGAGGTTGTTGATGATCGAGATGTGGCGGTTGTTGAACCGGCCGACCTCGCGCTCGGTCTTCTTCAAGGCGCCCCGAAATGCCGCATCTGCAGCGTCGAGTTCTCCCAGCTCCAGGCAGGCGATGCCGAAGTTGCTCTGGGCCTCGGCGTGGAGCAGGGGCTGCGGGTGCTCCAGACTCTCGTACAGAGCGAGCGTTTTCTGGAAGCTCCGGCGAGCGAGGTCGTAGTTGGTGTTGCGCAGGGCCACCAGACCGACGGTTCGAATCTGCTCTGCATGCAGAGAGCCGGCATCGTCGCCGAGTCGGTCGACCGCCGCGTGGGCGAGTCCCTCCCACCGAGCCGCGAGCTTGGGCCGCGCCAGCCGATAGCCGTAGGTCAGGTGCAGCTCTACGGCGATGCGGGCGGCGAGGCGGTCTCGGTGCGCGGTCTGAGCTGTGTGAAACGCCTGCTCGAGCAGCTTCGCGCCGTCGGTCCGAAGCCCCTGGGCTTCGAGGAGGTCCGCTCTTCGATACTGTGCCTCTGCCAAGAGCGGCTCGAATCCAAGCAGTTCCGCTTCGTGGAGAACACGAGCGGTGATCTCGTCCACGCGTTCGTAGCGGTGCAAACCGAGCAGGGGCGGGACCGTGGAGAGTTCTTCGGCAAGGTTCTCTACGCGGTCACGAATGTGCAGCGGAGCGGAGGCGTGCTCGTCGGGTACCGCTGCATCGCATGACGCGATGTCGGGCAGCGCGGAGACAGCCTCGAACGAGTTGCGAAGCGTCACTGCGTCGCCGGATGCAACGACTTCGACAAAAACTGAGAACTGTTCCAGCGCGCGATACAGGCACGTCCGCTGGGCGGCACGGCGCTGCGGGGAAGCGTTAGACGCTTCGCAGACCCGGACCCTCGAGGCCGCCCACTCGTCCGCGAAGCTCGAGAGCTTCGCGTCGATCCGGGTATGTTCCGCCTCGGGATTGGAGATGCCAGACGAGCTGAACGCGTCGCGGATCTGCGCTCGTCGCTCGGCCGTCCACACGGATGAGGCCTCCTCTTGGGTCGACGCGCACGGGTCGGCCGCCGGCATCATCGCCGCGGCCGCAACTCCAGAGCCCACGAGTCCCGCGGCGACGAGTCCTCCGATCGCGCGTGGCCTCCTCCGGCTTCGCTGCAGCGCGCGCAACAGTTCGTCCATGCTCGGCCAGCGGGTCTCGGCATCTCCACGAAGCCCGCGAAGAATGACGGCATGGATCCGTTTGGGTACGAGCGATCCTCGGGGTGGAGGCCGGACATTGCCCGCGAGGATGTTGCGGACCCTCTGTCGCCCCTTGCGCCCGAGAAACGGCACCTGGCCGTAGAGCGCCTCATACAGGGTGAGGCAGAAGCTAAACTGGTCGGTGCTCGGCGTGAGCGGCTCGCCCCGCATCTGCTCGGGCGACATGTATCGCGGGGTCCCAACAACCACTCGTTTTTGGGGGACGATGGAATCTGAGGAACAACCGGTGGCGCCCGTTTGCGTTTCGGACCGGAACACGCGGCGCGCGATCCCGAAGTCGACGACCCGGACCCGGCCATCCTCTCCGACCAGGACGTTGGTCGGCTTGAAGTCGCAGTGCACGAGCTCCACGGCGTGCGCGGAGGCGAGGCCTCGGCCGGCTGCAATCAGAGCGTCGAGGATCTCGGACACCGAACGCTGCGACCCGTCGAGCCACGCTCGGAAGTTCTTGCCGCGGACCAGCTCCATCGCCATGTACAGGCGGCCTTGTCGGTCGTACCCGACGTCGTAGACGGGCACGATGTTGGGATGGTTGAGCCCCGCGAGGGACCGCGCCTCTGCGAGCAACAGCTCTTGCTCCTTCGGTTCGCCCACATCGAGCCGCATGACCTTGAGCGCGACGCGTCGGTCGAGTTCGATGTCGCGGGCGGCGTAGACGACGCTCATCCCGCCGGTGCCGACCTGTTCTTCGAGCTCATAGCGGTCGAGCTCTGGGCGGTCGAATGCCTCTGTGATGTTGGCGCTGTCGCCCGCGTTGACTCGAACGGTCGGCGAGGTGACATCCTCTCTCCGCTCATCCGTATCCGAGTCGTCGTCCTGCTCGCGCACGTCCGGATGCGAGGATACCGCGACGAGCCTCGCCGGAGCGGCCCGAGACGGAGACGCGGCAGTGCCGTGGCGTACCCCGGTTTCCACAGGACGTTCGCCGTCCGCGCCGTTGGGCTCGGATGGAGCGACGGCGGTGGGTCGACAGGGCAGCACCGCCGGGCACATCAGCCACTTCGCTCCCGACCTTGAGCGATTTCATGCGGAGCGCCCCACGGAGGTCGAAGGCAGCACGATGGTTCGGGTCGACCCGATTCGTGCGAGACGTACGCCGCGATGGAGCACGGGACACACGGTGGGTCCGCGGCGTCCAGGTTGCGTCGGACCTTCGTGGGTCGCTACGCGAGCACGCGAGTGAGCAAGCCGTCGACGTCATTCGCGGCCTCGAGAGGCCCACCCAGAGATGCGACGACGAAGCGGAGCTCGCCGATGTTCAGCCGTTGCGTGAACAAGGCGTCGGCGGACCAGCCGCGTTGTTCGCATCGGTCCGCGATCTCGAGTCCCGCATCGACCGCGGAGCCGACCGCCGCAAGCGCGTCGAGATCCTCGTCGCCGACACCCCCGAGCAGCAGGCCCTCATCGGAGGCGATCACTGCGGCGCGCACACCAGGACTGCCGGCGTTCTTCGCGAGGAAGATTCGGATTGCGCGGCTGGGGTCTTCACTGCGGAGGACGCGTCGCTCGGTCTGCATCGCAGCAGCTTGCCGTATTGGCGTGGTGTCGCGAAAAAACCGACAGGTGTGCCGCCGGATGATTCTTTTCGTTCAAGTCTGCCCGTTGTTCGGGCGATTCGTGGTCGAGGAGCGGACGGGATCACGATGGCGTTTTTGGACTGGACCGGTGTGTCGCAGGTTGGCGTGCGAACGATGGAGCTCGAGCATGCGCAGCTCGTGAAGCAGATGAATGGTCTTCACGATCACTGGACCGCGGAAGCGCCGCGGCCCATCGTCGCGCGCGCCCTACAGGTCCTGTACGACGGGACCCTTTCCCACTTTCGACATGAAGAAGCCCACATGCGCCAGCACCGGCACCCGGGCTACGACGCGCACTGCCGCATTCACCGCGACCTGATGCAGACGCTCACTCGTTTTCGCGATGCCTTCGTGAAGAACGGCTCGGCCCTCGAGGCGGAGTTCTTCGAGTTCCTCGCGCACTGGCTCTCGCGTCACATCCTGGAAGTCGATGCGAGCTACGCGGACGACCTGGCCGCGTAGCCGCGGGCGTTACCAGCTGAAGACGCCGGACGGGTCGCCGGTGGCGGGGTCGACGGCGAGCGTGCCTTCGGGCAGCGCATTGACGTGCGCTCCGCGAGCTCTCGGAACCCGGACGCACTTCGGCGTGTCGCCCAGCCGGCAGGCGACATACACCTCGGGGCTGTGGTCGCGCGTGGTTGTGCGGGCGAGTCCGAGGACATAGCGGCGGTCGGTCCCTTCTGCGAGTTGGCGCGCATACAGCCGGAGCTTCCCCAGTCGGGAGCCGCGGCTGGCCTCGAACAGGGGAGCGGAGAGCCACCAACCGCCAGCGCCGTGAAGCGCGAGCCGGACTCCTCCCTCTTTCTTGGCGCGCACCATCTTCACGTCCGACCAGCCATTCGGGAGGCGCTCTGCGTCGAGCCTCGGTGGTTGATCGTGTCCGCGTCCGATTTTCTTTGCGCAGCCTCCGACGCCGCGGCACAGCTTCGCGAATGTGGAGGGTCCCTCGAGGGACAGGGCGAACGCCTCGGGAACGGGCTGGATATCCCCGCATTGCGCGGGACTCGTTGTGTCTTCCGTACACGCCTCCACACAGGTACGAAGCGACTGTGCAGGGAGCGTGTCGCGGACCCCGGTGTCGCACGCGAGGTGGCAACGGACGGCGCAGGGCTGCTCGGCCGCGGTGAGTTCGCGCGGGCTGTCGCCGTCTCGGACGCCCCGGAGGAAGCCGGTGAGTCCAGCGTCGCGCCATCGCGCGCCCCGCTGGCGGTACACGCCGGATAAGGTGTCGTCTTGGGCAGTGAAGGAGAACTCGATGATGCCGTGCGGACCCACGTTGCTCTCGAGATGAAAGGCTGCGGTTGCGAGACCTTCACGCAGCCCTTCGCCGGGCTCGAGCTGTGCCGACGCGCGTTGAAGTCGTGCTTCGGAAAACATGCGCGCCGTGTAGCCGGTCTTGGTCAGCACGGCTGAGGCGACGCAGTTCTCCACGTCGACGTTGAGCGTATAGAACCCGTTGAGGCCCGATGACTGCACGACCCGTGAGCCCGTGACCTCGGTCGTGAAGGTCCACTGGCCTCCAAGGGTCTCGAGTTCGGGACAGCCGGGAGTGGCCGCGGGTTCGGGCGCGGCTGCTGGGTCCGATGCCGGCGGGGACGGTGTCGTTGCCGGGTCGGTTGCCGGGAGTTCGGTCGGAGGGTCCGAGCTGAGCTGGTTGTACGCGAGGGCGCCGACGCCGAGTGCCGCAGCAACCCCGAGCACCGCGATCCACGGAACACCTCGGCGCGGCGCCGGCTCCTCGTAGTGCAGCTCCGGGTTGGTCTCCGCCGGCGGAGGCACGCTGCCGGGCTCGGTCCATTCGGAAGCACGTGGCGGCGGCTCGACTGCGGTGATGTCGGTCGAGGACTCGGAGGGTTCGGGCGTCGGCGAGCTCAGGGGCGAACCACACTCGCGGCACGTCTCATCTTCGGGGCGCGCCTTCGCGCCACACAGCTCGCATCGTTCCGACACCGACCTCTACTTTAATGGACGATCGGGCTCCGCTCCAAGCCGCTCGGCCGAGTACTGCTACAGGAGGTACAGCGTGACCTGAACGGTTGCCGACCAAGGGCGCGGAAAGGTCCGCCGGCGCGCGCGAGCGATCGCCGCGTCGTCCGCGTCCACGATATCGACCGTGTTGAGGCACTCCTCAGTGCTTCCCTGGCGGCGGCACTGACTGCCGCCAAAGGGGAGCACGATGTCGGCGCGGGGTCCGACCGCGACCCGGCGGCTGACATACACATCGATGCCCATGCTCGGCATGACCGCCCCACGCTGATAGCGAAGCTCGAAGTTGCGCTGGTCCGAGCGGAATCGCTGCTCGATGCGCGAATAGCCGAGCGCGACGCCAACGTGGGGATCGACGCGCCCGAGGTCGACGGGGTGAACGGCCACCCCGACTCCTGCTTGGAAGAACGTCAGCCCACCACGAATCCCGGTGACCAGTCCGTCCTCGTCCTCAAACGATGGGAGGTCGAGCCGTCCTCCGCCGCCATCGACCGTGAGCCAAAGGCTGTAGAACCCGGCGCGATAGCCCACGTCGAGTCTGCCCATGCCGCCCATCGGGATGTCGCTGCAAAGAGGCTGAGCGCAGTGAACCAGCCCCGTGCTTCCGCGGAGCATCAATCCTCGGCGCCGCCACGCGGGCCACCGTGCGGGCGGCGGTGGTGATGGTGGGGCGACGGTGGCTGGGCGCGCTGGCTTGCGGCTGGCATCCGCCGACTCTCCGCTGTCGACGGGGGCGCTGCCGAGCAGGGACAACGCGGCGACCGTCGCGGCAAGCACGGGCGCAGACTACCAGGGGGCACTCGGCCCACCGAGGGTCCGCAGCCGCGACGGCCGGGGTGCTCCGATCTCGTGTGCCAGGACACAACTCTTCTCGGATGCCAGAAAATCCCAATAACATCGGTGCTTTGTACGGCCGCTGCCGCAGCGAGGGCTGGGTCGTTCCGACGCCGTGTCCGGGCAGTTGAAGGATGGGCCTTGGTCGGTATGCTGCCGCCCTCCCCGTCGCGGAGGGCAGGCCATCGATGAGCTTTCTGACCACGATCTTCGAGAATCTGCGGACGAAACCCGAGCTGACCAAGCTCATCGAGGTCCACGCCACGACCCTGCGTGGGACCGATGGCAACGGCATGCTCGACTTGATCGCGCGCGCCCGCGGCTCACTGGCTGATGCTGGCGTAGAGCCGGGCGATCGCGTGGCCATCCTCGCGCCCAACTCGGTGCGCTGGGTGTCTGCAGACCTCGCCGCGATCGCGGCCGGTGCGATCACGGTCCCGCTGTACGATCGGCAGGAGCCCAAGGACTTGGCCGGGATGCTGAGCAACTGCCGCCCGAAGGTCTTGATGGCCGGGAGCGAGGCCCTTGCGAAGTCGGTCGCCGACGTGTGGGAAGGCGCCAGCGAGTGCAAGATCATCACGTTCGACACGCTGTTCGACCACGAGCCGTCCGAGGCGGCCCCGCGCGAACTGGCGCCGGACGACACGGTCGCCATCATCTACACGTCGGGCACCAGCGGTGAACCCAAGGGCGTGATGCTCAGCCGGGCCAACGTCGACTTCATGTTGCCGAAGACCGCCGCTCGCCTGGGTGCCGTGTCCAAGCCCAAGGACGGTCCTGACCGGGTCTTTCACTTCTTGCCGTTCTGCTTCGCTGCCAGTCGGATCACCTTGTGGACGCAGCTGTCGCGTCCCAACCCGATGATGATCTCGACCGACCTCAACAAGTTGGTCGTCGAGATGGCCACGGCCAAGCCCAACTACTTCCTCAACGTGCCCGCCGTGCTGGAGAAGATCCGCTCGGGCGTGGGCGCGAAGATCAAGGAGCGCGGCGGCATCGGCCTCGAGCTCTACACACGCGGCATCGAGGGCTACAAGGCCACCGTCGCGGGGAAGGCCAGCTTCGTACAAAAGGCTGCGCTGGCGCTCGCTGAGAAAGTCGTCTTCCCGAAGATTCGGGCGCAGATCGGCCCCAACCTCGAGTTCCTCATCAGCGGGTCTGCGCCGTTGTCCGAGGACACCCAGCGGTGGTTCCAAATGCTCGGCATCCCGGTCTACCAGGCGTACGGCCTCACCGAGACGACGGGTATCGTGTCGCTCGATCAGCCGGACCGGACGGTCCCAGGCCGGGTGGGCATTCCGCTCGAAGGCGTGCAGACCAAGCTCTCCGAAGAGGGCGAGCTACTGGTCAAGGGTCCCCACATCTTCTCCGGTTACTGGGAGAAGGACGACGAGACCAAGCGCGCACTCTCGGATGGATGGTTTCACACCGGCGACCAGGTCGACATCGAAGACGGAAACCTGAAGATCATCGGCCGCATCAAGAACCTGCTGGTGCCCGAGTCGGGCCACAACATCGCGCCGGAGCCGATCGAAGAGAAGTTCCTCGAGCATTGCGATGGTGCGGAGCAGGCGGTGCTCGTCGGTCACGCAAAACCATTCTTGGCGGTAATCGTCACCGGAGCCCCGACCGAAGGGGCGATCGACAAGGCCCTCGAGACGGTCAACGCGGACAAACCGTTCTACAAACGCATCAAGCAGACGATCGTGGTCGACGAGGCGTTCACGCCCGAGAACGGGTTGCTGACCGCGAACCAGAAGCTGCGGCGCGCCGTCATTGAGAAGCACTTCAGCACCGAGATCGAGGCGGTCTACGAGGCATTCCGGGTCGAAAAGGAAGAAAAGGCCCGGCTGGAGGCAGCGCGCTGATGATTCGCTGGACGCTTCGCGACGGGACGTACGAGCTCGAGCTGGGCCGGGACCCCTGCAACGAAATCGGCACCACGGTCCTGGGGGAGCTCGAGCGCTTTCTCGATCAAGTCGACACGGAGAACGCGTCGGCGCTGATCATCCACAGCACCGTGCGCGGTGGGTTCTCCGCTGGCGCGGATCTCCGCGAGCTCTACAACGGGTTCATGGATGTGCCCGACAAGGAGCAGGAGCCGCGGCTGCGCGAGTTCATCGATCGTATTCACAGCGTGATGGACCGACTGGACATGCTGCCGCTGACCACGATCGGCGTGGTGCATGGCATCTGCTTTGGCGGTGGGTTCGAGCTTGCGCTCACCTGCGACATCTTGATCGCAGAGAAGAGCGCTCGGTTTGCCTTCCCAGAGTTGCGGCTCGGCATCGTGCCCGGGTTCGGAGGCATTCCCCGTCTACGCCGCGACGTCTCCAACGCCGTCGTTCGCGACTTGCTACTGACGGGACGCTCGATCAACGCCAAGAAGGCCGTTACGTGCGGCCTGGTCTCTCAGATGGTTCCCGTCGGGGCCGGCCTCCGGGCGGCCCGCAACACCGCCGAGCAGGCCAACAAGTTCGACCCCGAGTCACGTCGTTCCTGCAAAGCGTTCATGAAGCCACTGCCGACCGAGCAGCTCGAAGAGGAGAAGGAGCTGTTCGTCCGCCTCGCCCTGCGCCCCGTCCTTCAAGCCGCGCTCAAGAAATTCGTCGAGAGCGACGACCCGCGCCCGTACCTCCCCTGAGACGACCATGTCCGCCAGTTTCGACCGACTCTCCCAGCTCTGCGCGAAGCGCTACTCCGTAGACGCTTCGATCATCAAGCCCGAAGGCGACGTCTTCGAGACGCTGAAGATCGACAGCTTTCAGGCAGCGGAACTCATGAGCGAACTCGAGATGGAGTTCGACGTCGAGATCCCCGACTACGAGCTGCAAGACATCAAGACCTTCGGTGCCCTCGCGGGTGCCATCGACGCTCGTCTCTAGCATCCGCCCATCATCATGCTCACGCTTGATCGCATTTCATGCGTCGGAGAGGCGATTCGCGACGCGATCGTCACCTTCAAGACCAACACTGCTCTGATCGAAGCGGACCGCCACCGCGAGAACGGTCGGTGGACCTACCGCGAGCTTCGCCAGGATGCGGAACGCTTCGGTGCGCTGCTGCAGTCCGATGGCTTCGCGCCCGGAGACCGCTGCGCCATCGTGATGCAGAACCAGGCCAAGTGGGTCGTGTCCGGCCTCGGAGCGTTCTGGGTCGGCGCCGTCCTGGTGCCCATCGACTACAAGCTCACGGTGCCCGAGCAGTTGACCCTGCTGGGTCACTGCAAGCCCAAGGTGCTCGTCACTGAGTACTCGACGTGGGTGAAGATGATGCGCGAGGACCTTGCGCCCCTTTCGGGCACGAAGGTGCTCGTGACCGAGGCACCGCAGGGGGCAGACCTCGGCTCGGCGCAACGCTGGGAGACCGAGACCTCCGAGGCGTTCTCGTTGCAGTACCGGTCGCGGCAAGACGTCGCCTGCATTGTCTACAGCTCGGGCACCTCCGGCACGCCCAAGGGCTGCATGCTCACGCATGACAACTACCTGACGCAGGCGCAGGTGCTCGGTCGCATGTACCCGATCGCCGAGGACGAACGCTTCTTCTCGATTCTGCCGACGAACCACGCCATCGACTTCATGCTCGGCTTTGTGATGCCGCTGATGATGGGTGCCTCGGTGCTTCACCAGCGTTCCTTGCGTCCGCAGTTCATCCGCTCGTCGCTCAAGCAGTACGAGGTCACCCACCTCGCCGTGGTGCCGACCATCCTCAAGAACCTCGAGAAGCGGGTCCGAGAGCGCCTCGACGACCTCGAGGATGGGCCTCGCAAGGCCGTCGATGCGGCCATCAAGGCCAACGACTTCCTCACGGCTCGCAAGCCCAACCACACGCTCTCGCGCTGGCTCCTCAAGCCGATTCACGACGAACTGGGCGGCAAGCTCAAGAGCGTCTTCGCCGGCGGCACCTTCGTGGACCGCAAGCTGGTCGAGTTCTTCTACGAACTCGGCATTCCCGTCGCGATTGGTTATGGCCTCACCGAGGCCACCACGGTGATCTCGGTCAACGACCTCGAGCCCTTCCGAAGCACGACCGTGGGCAAACCCGTGGACGGTGTCGACGTAGAGATTCGCAACGCCAATGATGAAGGCGTCGGTGAGGTTTGGGTTCACGGACCCACGGTGATGAAGGGCTACCTCGATGCCCCCGAACTCACCCAGGAGGCGATCGTCGACGGATGGTTGCGTACCGGAGACCTTGGAAGCTTGGATGTCTCTGGGCACCTAACGTTGCGAGGCCGGGCGAAGAACATGATCGTCACCGAGGGGGGCAAGAACATCCACCCCGAGGACATCGAGTCGGTCTTCGACGACCTCCCGGGCTGCGAAGAACTCTGCGTGTTTGCGGCCAACTACATCTGGCCCACCGGCACGATGACCGGAGAGCAACTCGTCGTCGTCCTTCGACCCGACACCGACGCCGATATGGAGGCGATGGTGCAAGAGCTCGTGGCGCGCAACCGCAAGCTTCCCGACTTTAAGCGCGTCTCGGGCTACATCGTGCGCCAGGACGACTTCCCGGCAACGGCCTCTCTCAAGGTCAAGCGCGGAATGCTGGCGGACGAGCTGCGCACGCTCGAGCGGGCGGACGCCATCGTGGCGCTGGACGTCTAGGCGCTTCCGCTACGCACCTCGAATGCGGCGCCATCACGTGATGGATCGCCGCGTGCTCGGTGTCGGACCGTTGTCACTGGCCGTTGGGTATCGACGGCCGCCCTCTCAGGGAGAGCTCGGTTGCTACGCCGAAGCGCCTTGGGTGCATGGCGGTGATCACAGCGGTTGGTCGCACGGGCGGCCTCGCTTCGGCTATCTTCGCCCGCGATGACGGGGACAGACGAGTCGCAGCCCAAACCCGATCAGTTTGGTGGCCCCATCGGGGCGCTGGTGCTGAGCATCGTGATGCCGCTGGCCGGGTTCTATCTGTGGGCCGCGCTGGAGCACCACGGCGGCTCGATGTGGCTGCCGCGGTCGGTCTCGGACGTGCTCTCCATGTTTCCTGCGCCGACCCTTCGGGCCATCGTGCTGTTTGTGGCGTTCGTTGCCGTGCACGGCGTGCTGTACGCCTTCGGCCCGGGCAAAGTCGTGCAAGGCAGGCCGGCACCCAACGGGGAGCAGGCCGAGTACCGGATCAACGGTTTGTTCGCCTTCGTAGTCACGACGATTGCGCTCGTCGCCGCGCTGTTCTTCGACCTGTTGTCAGCCAAGACGATCCTCGATCAGTGGGGACCCTTGCTCATGGTGGCCACGCTGTTCTCGGTGGTCGCGTCGGTCATCTGCTACGGGGCGGGGCGCGGCCGCGGGTCTCTCGAACGCAGCACGGGCAACGTCATCTACGACTTCTTCATGGGGACGATCCTCAACCCCCGCCTGGGCCGACACGACCTGAAGTTCTTTTTCGAATCTCGGGTGGGTATGGGTGGCTGGGCAGCGTTCGCGGTGCTGCTTCCCGCGGCGCAAATCGAGACTCAAGGCTCGCTTTCCACCGCGATGCTCGTGGTCACGCTCTGCCAAGCGCTGTACATCGTCGACTTCTTCGTGCTCGAGGCAAACCTGCTGTCGATGATCGACATCATCGAGGAAAACCTCGGTTTCATGCTCTGGGTCGCGTTCCTGGTGTGGATGCCGTTCAACTTCACGATTCAGCAGCAGTACATTCTGGCCGCGGAGCCTTCCCTCTCCACGCTTACTGCGATTGGCTTGTTGGTGCTCAACGCGGGCGGCTACTACATCTTCCGCAGCGCGAACCTGCAGAAGCAGCAGTTCCGCCGAGATCCAAGCCGCCCCATCTGGGGGCAGACGCCTCAGAGCATGCAGACCAAGCGCGGCACCAAGCTGTTGCTGTCGGGCTGGTGGGGCATTGCTCGGCACGCCAACTACCTCGGCGACATGCTGATGGCGCTCGCGTGGTGTCTGGCCTGCGGCGTCGGCAGCATCGTCCCGTTCTTCTATGTGATCTACTTCGTGCCGCTGTTGCTGGACCGCGAACGTCGGGACAACACGATCTGCCAGCGCAAGTACGGCGCTGATTGGGACCGCTACTGCGAGAAGGTCCCGTACCGGATCATTCCGTTCGTGTATTGACGTCGGACGCCTGTGCCGTCATCGCTCCGGCGACCGACTTCACTCCCCACTGCCACAGATTGTTAGCGGTTCTTGGCGCTCGGACGAGTCCGGCGGGTGGGCTTGACGGGGGACTTGGTGGGGGACTTGGTGGTCTTGGGTTTCTTCTTGGTGCGAAGCGTTTGGCGGGCCTGCTGAACGGCAGCAGCCTCTCCCGAACCAGAAGACTTGATGGTGTACTTGTGGGCGTTGGTGCCCCACCGCTGGTTGTTGAGATGGATGAGGGGGATCGTGCCTTCGACCCCGGTGAAGGTCTGCTTGTAGCTGGTCTTCCCGTTCTTGCTCAGGACGACTTGCTTGTACTTCACGTCGTTTCCGTCCTCGTCGACAAAACAGATCTTCGCGGTGAGGTTCTTCTTGGCCTTGCCACCGGTGCGCTTCAGCTCGAGCGTGTACTCGCTGTTGACGACAGGAGTGCCCACGAACTGTCGCTCTGTCGACACCGCTCCGGTTTGAGTCCGGTTTGCGGGGAGCGAGCGAGGGCCGATCTTCCACCCTCCGTCTTCACCGTCGTTCCAGGTGTCTTTGATCTCCTTGCTCGTCTTGGCGAACTTCTCGAGGTCGTCGATGCACTTCTGTGCGGCCGCCTCGTCCTTCGTGTTGACCTTCTTGCAGACGAACTTCCCGACCGGGACGTAGAACTTCGAGACCTTGCTACTGGCCTTGACCCAGGTGGACTTGCAGCTCGTCCCGGCATGCGCGGCTGTCGGAATGATGGTGATGAGGGCGGCCAACGTGCTTGCTGTGAGGATTCGATTCAACATGTCTGAGGTGCTTTCGGGTCCACCGGTCCTGGGGACTCTCCCTCCAAGAGTCGGGGGGCTCCCGACCGGATTGCGTCGCAGACACATTTTTTCGGTGCCTCTGTGGGCTGTATGCGGATCGGCGCTCGTCACCTACGGAGACCTCCGGATGCGGCGGCTGGCCAACCGCACCCAGCCAGTCAGTCCGTTTGCGGACGGCTCTCGGACTCGCACACGCTCATGAGTCTGGCCGCAGCGGCTGGGCTGGCCTGCTTCGCATGGTGCGTGGCGAGAGCCCGAGCCTGGGCTCGCTGACCTCGGCCGCACGTGGCCTGAACCTCGAGCACGTTCCGAAGATCAGCGAGGCTCGAGTTCGGGTGCTCCTTGGCATGGGTCGCAATCGTCGCGAGGGCCGCAACGTGATCCCCGGCTTCGAGTTGCCGCTTCGCCTTGCCCAGGAGCTTTGTCTCGCGACGGAGGTCGGCGACGGGGTCGGGCTGGACCGGCTCGGTTGGGGCTGTCAGGGCGGGACGGCGAGGAAGGGCGGTCTGCGTGGGCGCCGGGGTCGGCGGGATCACGGTGGGAGCGACGGCGGCGGGGACGGTTCCCGGGGAGTCCGCGAGGGGGGTGGGGCGCGGAGTCTCTAGGGTGGCTTTGACGGCGACCGCGGTGGTGGGGTCCGAGGGCTCGGGGAGCGTGGCATCGAGCCCGACCATCCCCACGCCACCGAGCAGCGCACCGATGCCGACCAACTTCAGCTTGGCGAGTAGCCCGGTGCTGGCCGTCGCTGCTGTGGTGAGTCCGGTGCTGGCGAGCTTGGGCGCGAGGGCGGCCCAGCAGCGCTTCGCCGCGCCCGGTGGTGCCTGCGTCGAGTTGCGCATCGCTTCCATGCACGCGGTCGGAGACAGCTCGCTCTCCGACTCCATCAAGTGCTTGCGGAGCTGCTGCCGCGCGAGCCGGACCCTCGAGTAGACGGTGTTCGGGCTCGTCCCCACGACGCGCGCGATCTCAGGCGCGCTCCAACCCTCGACCTCGCTGAGCACGAACGCGATGCGCTTGGTCTCGTCCAGCTTGGCGAGGAACGCTTCCATGGTGAGCGCGGCCTCGCGGCGCTTGATCGGCTCGTTCGAGCCGCGCACGTCGGAGACCGAGTACGCCGCAAGCTTGCGACGGTGCCGCTGCTCCGTGCGGCGGTAGTGCGATGCGACTCGCCGGGCGATCCCAAACAACCACGCCTTGACCGACGCCGCGGGGTCCAGCGACTCGAGTCTGCGGTGCACGGTCACCCACAGGTCTTGGGCAGCGTCATCGATCGTCGCCGGAGACACGCCGAGCCGACGCAGGCTCGCCCAGGCAAACCCGAAGTACTCGCGGTACAGGGACGGGAAATCAGGCGCGAGTGCGCTGATTTGCATGGCCGCACTGGACATCGCCCCCATCCACTCATCCTAATGGCCGGCTACGAGCCGACCCGTCACGGGGCCGAGAAAAGAATTTTGCGCGAGAGGCGCGAGACCGAAAAGGGGGCGTAGATACTCGATCCGACTACCGCAGCGGAGGACCGAACAGCCGAACTTCGAGGCCGAGCAGACCACGAACGCCGACTGGCTCGGGGCTGTAGACACCTTCGACGCTGGAGTTGTCGGCGGGATCGACGAGCTCGAAGTCGGGGTAGCGGACCGGCACGACCACCTGCGCCGACACCCAAAGGCTGAGACGGTCCGCAAAGGCCCATCGGATCCCCGGCTCAGCATGTACCGCGACCCACAGGGCGTTGGTCGTCCCGCCCCCGGGGGCGTTGCTGTCGGCACGCATCGCGCCCAACTCGAGGCCGGCGCAGAGTGGAATCTCGATCGGTCCGGCGGGGAAGGTGGCGCAGAACCGGGGCGCGACCGTGCCGAGCTGGATGCCGACCCGGGCGTTGGGGCTCGTCGCGTCGCGGCCGACCGAGTACTGGCCCAGAAGCTCGAGGCGAAGGCGACCCGCGGCGCCGAGGCCCGCCAGCGCGAGCCCAAGATCGAAGCTGCCCGTACCCCCTGGGATCGCGCCGAACTCACCCCCTCCGCGAACGCGGGCGAGAACACGCGGCTCGAATGGAGCGCGGGATCGATCGTCCAAGCGCGGCTCGGGCTCGGGTTCGGGCTCGGGCTCGGGCTCGGGCGTCTGTGGCGGTCGCACGGGATTCGTCGCGACTTCTTCCCGCGCGGCTTCGGCCGCCGCCGCCTCGTCTTCGATGGTGTCCGCGGCCTGAACAGGATCGAGCATGACCACCGCGACCAAGGCGGCGGCATCTGCCAAGACGCTGCAGTCGTTGGCGTCGAGGCTGCGTTCGTCGACCAACGTGCCGACCGTCGTCTCGAGGGTGAGGGTCCATCCCGAGGGCACCGCGTCGATGCGTCCTTCGAGCTTGAGTTCGGAGGGATCGAGCGGTCGGCCGAGCAGCGCATCGATCTGCGATTGCACCCGCTCTTGGTCCGGGCAGCCTGCCGGCGCGGTCCACCGCACGGGCGGATCTGGCAGGAGCGGCGCCGGTTGGAGGGCCGCGATGAGGCTCCACGCCAACAAGACCCGGAGGGTAGCAGGCTGCCGAGGTTGTTCGGGACGTACCGCAGACAACACCGGGCCCCAATGTTGTTGGGCTCACTTGAAAGACTCCCAACACCTCTGTTCGGCGTTGCCCGAACGCGGCAAAGTCGACGGCAATGCCACGGAACGCCGGTCGAACCATGTTGGGCAATGCGCTATGGGCTCCGTACTCGGTGGCGGCGCTTGGGGGCGGACTCGCGTGGATGGGGGGACTGTGGGCGAGCGCGCTGCCCTTTACCCTCTTCCAGCCGTTCGAGAAATTTCAGATGAAGTGGGTCCAGCCCAACGTCGCCACGCCGCTGAAGTTCGCCCTCAGCAAACTCGAGGTTGACTACGACCCGGCATTCGACAAGACCAAGATGTCGGTGTTCATGCAAAACCACGTGTCCATGCTGGACGCCGGTATCGCGTGTGGGTCGATCCCGGTCCCGCTGTGTGGCCTCGAGAACGCCGCGCACTTGCAGATCCCCGGGTACGGATGGTTGCTGCGGATGTCCAACGCGATTCCCGTGCGCAAGGGCGGGCGGCGCTATGAGGAAATCGCAGAGGCTTTCGAGGAACGTGCGTCGCGGGGGATCTCCGTCCTGACCTTCCCCGAAGCTCACCGCACGCTCGACGGAAACGTGGGCAAGTTCAAGCGGGGGGTGTTCAAGATCTCGGTGAAGTCCAACCTTCCGATCTCGCCACTTTGTGTTCGCGGTGCGTACAAGCTCCTGCCCAAGGGCGAGTTCACGATCCGGCCGACGCGGGTCCAGGTGTACATGCCTCCTCAGATCGACACGACTCACCTCACCGACGACGACCGTATCCGTTCGACGAACCGCGTCGTGACACAGATAGTCGCCCGGGCTATGCCCGATCGAGTTGGTCGTCGTAGGCACCGAGGGAGAGCTGACGGAAGACGTCGGCAGCGAGGAGCTGCTGAGC
>Ga0316204_10002045_pt1 | contig 48668 bp, 48 predicted proteins | sample 6monrhotite_MG_2_FD_205661 | JGI IMG/M metagenome (GOLD analysis project Ga0316204, IMG submission 205661) | Microbial mat bacterial communities from mineral coupon in-situ incubated in ocean water Damariscotta River, Maine, United States -... | ecosystem: Environmental > Aquatic > Marine >... | reverse complement strand
TGATTTAGTTGAGCGTATTTCTCGCGCACAGCATTAATTTTTTAAAGGGGCAATCATGAGCAGACAAATTATTAAAACGGATAAAGCACCACAGGCTATTGGTACTTATTCACAAGCCGTTAAGACGGGTAATACCGTTTATATGTCAGGCCAGATTCCATTGGTGCCTGAGACCATGGAACTGGTTGATGGCGATATCGCAGCGCAGATTCGTCGTGTGTTTGATAATTTAAAAGCGGTCGCACAGGCCGCTGGCGGTGACTTGTCTGATATTGCCAAACTCAATGTCTTTTTGATTGACCTAATGCACTTCCCAACAGTAAATGAAATTATGGCCGAGTATTTTACCGAGCCGTATCCTGCCCGTGCTGCAATTGGGGTTGCAGCTTTACCCAAAGGTGCTCAGGTGGAAATGGATGCAGTTATGGAATTGGAATAAGTCGTAAATAAATAGAGAGTCCCCTCTCCCTCCGGGAGAGGGCTAGGGTGAGGGGATCAAATTCTTAGCTTTAAATTTAATCGAGTAATTTATATAGTATTTGGATGTTGAATATACTTCGTTAGTGGGAAAGCTATGGATAGCAATAACACGCAAAAGAAAAATCTTCTCTCCCTCAATGACAAGGGAAAAAATAAATTACTTATTAATGCCAGAAAGATGCGAGGCGAAGCAAGCGATGCAGAGAGTTTGTTGTGGCAGCAACTACGCGCACGTCGGTTATCTGGGTACAAGTTTCGACGACAGGTTGTCATCGAACCGTTTATTGTTGATTTTGTTTGTATTGAGGCCAAACTGATTGTTGAAGCAGATGGCGGTCAGCACATGGAACAACATGAGTATGATGCTCAGCGTACAAAAATATTAGATAGCAAAGGATACACAGTGATTCGTTTCTGGAATCACGATATTTTATCGAATATTGATGAAGTGTTGGCTGTCATTATGGAGGCTTTATTAAGGTCCCCTCACCCCAACCCTCTCCCTGAGGGAGAGGGGGTTTAAGAAGAACTAGAAGTTTTAGTGAGCTTCATAACAGGATCTTATCAATAAATATGCTGGGCTTGGCTCGATTACGGACAATAACAATATGAAAAAGATCGCCACAGCTAATGAGTCGAAACAAAAGACATCGGTCACACGTCTGAGTGGTATTGGTCCCAAACTGGAAGAACGTCTTAATCATCTTGGCATTTATTGTGTCGAAGATCTGCTATTTCACTTACCACTACGCTATGAAGATCGCACACGTCTTGCTGCCATTGGTGGCCTGCGTGGTGGCGAGTATGTTGTCATTGAAGGCGAGATCCAGTTAAGCGAAGTCAAGTTTGGTAAACGCCGTATGTTGTTGTGTCGTTTGAGTGATGGCACAGGCTGGATTCAGTTACGATTTTTTCATTTCAGCAAGGCACAACAGGAAGGCTTGTCACGTGGTAAGCGTATACGTTGTTATGGCGAAGTGCGTCGAGGCCCGAAAATGCTGGAGATGGTACATCCCGAGTATCAACAAGTCATAAAAGATCGGGTAATACCTACAGAGGATACGCTGACACCAGTTTATCCTACGGCAGAAGGTCTGCATCAGATACGTTTACGCAAGCTGGCAATACAGGCGGTTTCATTATTACAAAATGATCAACTGTCACTGGATGAATATTTACCGGACGATGTTATTGCCGAACTCAATCTGCCAACACTAAAAGACGCGTTGATCTATGTGCACCAGCCACCAACCGATGCGGCACTGCAACAGATAGCTGATAAAGAACATCCCACACAAAAGCGTTTAGCGGTTGATGAGTTGCTGGCGCATACCTTAAGTCTACGGCGCTTACGCCAACAGTCGCGCCTGCAACAAGCCATGGTATTAAATGATGGTCATGAACTAACGGATAAATTTTTACAACAGTTACCATTTGCCTTTACGAATGCGCAGCAACGTGTTGTTAAAGAAATCGAACACGACTTGCATCAATCGTACCCAATGCAACGATTAGTGCAGGGTGATGTGGGCTCCGGAAAAACAGTCGTCGCCGCACTGGCCTTATTAAAAGCCGTCGCCAGTGACAAGCAGGCGGCCATGATGGCACCGACCGAAATCCTCGCCGAGCAACATCGTAACAATTTAGAACTGTGGTTCGAGCCTTTGGGTGTGAAAGTGGTGTGGTTGTCTGGCAAACAAACCGTTAAACAAAAACGCGAAGCGGCAGCTCAAATCGCTTCCGGCGAGGCAGATGTTGTTATCGGCACACATGCCTTATTTCAGGATGGCATTAACTTTAAGAAACTTGCGCTTGTTGTGATTGATGAACAACACCGCTTTGGAGTGCATCAACGTTTTGCCCTGCGGGATAAAGGTGTGCAGGGAGAAATCGCACCACATCAATTGATCATGACAGCAACCCCCATACCACGCACATTGACCATGACGGCTTATGCAGATCTGGATTGTTCTGTCATTGATGAGTTGCCACCGGGACGGAAACCCGTAGAAACGGTTGTCGTTCCCGATGCCAGACGTGATGAAATTGTGCAGCGTGTGCACAAAGCCTGTCAGGAAGGACGGCAGGTGTATTGGGTCTGTACGTTGATTGAAGAGTCCGATGCCTTGCAGGCACAGGCGGCAGAAGACACTGCCAAACAACTGGCAGAGGCTTTGCCTGATGTACGCATAGGTTTAGTCCATGGCCGTTTAAAACCGGATCAAAAAGCACAAGTCATGCGGGCCTTTAAAGACGCGAAGCTGGATCTGCTCGTCGCAACAACCGTGATCGAAGTTGGCGTTGATGTGCCCAATGCCAGTTTAATGATTATCGACAATGCCGAGCGTTTGGGTTTATCGCAATTGCATCAACTTCGCGGCCGTGTCGGTCGTGGTCGTCAGGCCAGTGCCTGTGTACTGATGTATCAGGGAAGCTTGTCAGAAAATGCCCGTGAACGTTTGGCAGTAATGCGTGAGAGTAATGATGGGTTTGTGATAGCACGAAAAGATTTGGAGATAAGAGGGCCGGGGGAAGTCTTAGGGACACGCCAGACCGGCATGTTGCAAATGCGCGTTGCGGATCTACAACGGGATCAGGATTTAATGCCGCAGGTGCAACAAGTGGCGGATATGTTGTTGGAGGAATATCCTGAAAGGGTCGAGCCATTGATACATCGGTGGTTGGGTGGGAAGGTGAAGTATGGGGATGTTTAGATTTCAATATATAAGGAAGATCACTGCTGTCTCGTTAACTCCCTCGCCCTCCGGGAGAGGGTTGGGGTGAGGGGATCATAATAGGTAAATCACTGTTTTATTTATCCCCTCATCCTAACCTTCTCCCCTGGGGAGAAGGAATAACCTCAATTCTCGAGGGCCATGGTTTTATTTCCCCTGCATTTTTAAATAAGTCGGGTACTCATAAAATCAAAGATTTACCAGCTATTGTGATTATATTAACGGGACAGTAGTGAAGGAAGATACAGCTTACGATACTCTTTTGAAGCTTCTTGAATTGAGGTCACTTTGAAAGTAAATAGTGATTAGGGGTAACACCACAATTATTTTTCAAAAAACTACGCAATATAATTATTCATGACTTTGCCTCTTCTTCAGTCGAATAGGGATTTAAAAACTGTCTTCCCCAGAAGAGTTTTCTATCGTTTCACCAAGGCTGGCTTCGTCGCAAACAGAATCCCAGTTTGCTTTAATAATTCCTTTTTGTTTTTCAAAAATATTGCGCGCTTCGTCTTCAGACAGAAGGAAGTTATGCGCCGTCTCAAGGCAGATTTTCAGGTGGCTGAGATTGTCATTTCCATGGATCAGCATGGCTTGAGAAGCTTCATTGCCGACGCGACTTTGCGGACATATATCATAGGCAGGAGTGAGGCTTAAATCTTTTCCATTCCAGAATGCCGCATGGTTACGCGCATGGTCATCCGTATTACCGCAAAGAATATTGAAGGTAAGCCTGGAGAATAACTCTCTAAGAGTATCTTTCGGATCAGCAAATTGATGCCGGATAATTTCTGCCAATATCTCGTAACTGGCGTAACGTGCCATCATGTCATCCAGACCAAAAAGTGTTAAAGCCGAGACCATGGCTTTGCGCTTCCATCCGGATTCTGCCTTTTCACGATCAAAACGTTCAATGAGCAATATATCTTTATTCGCTGCCGTCGCCAGTTTAACGGGTGCAACATTTAAGCCTGCAAGTTTGGCCAGTCGCATCGCAATGAATTCCACTTTTACGATACTGTAAAGGTCAGTGCTTGATGAAAATTTGGCAATATATTTTTTTCCCTGATCTTCGATTAAGGCTTTAGGGCGAGCGCCACCGATAGAGCTGCCATGAAAAAGTGCATGATCCAGTTCGGGTGTAAGTGATACGCCTTGTTCAACACGTTCGGCGGAGTCCCGCAATTCTTCAAGCGTTGCATTTGAAGCAGAGCGTGGCACGTATTCGGTTGGCGAACGCTGGAAGTCCAGTGCCCCGATACGATCAGAGCCAGATTCAAGCAGATAGGTTATCTCACTTAACTCAGAGGTATCCGTTTGCGCCCCTTTTAATCCATGCATTTTATTAATGATGACACGACGCCCCCAGGCATCCGGAGCGGCATCACGTATACAACCGGGCATGCTCAAACCTTTGAGCAGTGGTAACACTCCCGCCCTTAGCGGCAGTTCCGGTTCATAGATCGGAATTGCGGATTTGAAATCATTGACACGCTCAAGGTAGCTCTTGCCGTAGTTGAAGAAAATGTTGCCGTTATCCGCTTCGAGTTTCCCAGCCACAACGGGTTCGGTTTGATCTGGCAGCCAAATCCAGACAAAGGCTTCTTTGTAACTTTTATTAGAAGTCATCGTCTACCGCTCTGGTCTTTACTTGAATGCGCTTTGGCAGCACTGCTATCTTATCCAGCGTTTGTTCTATGTGCTTCGAAAGAGGGAGTTTGTCGTGCTCAAAAAGGTTAACGCCGACAAGAGCGGCAACTTCGAAGACAAGGCCGATAGCACAACTCATTTCGCCACTCTCGATCTTTTGTAAAGTTGCCCTGGATATACCCGCGCGGTCAGCCAGATTGTGCTCAGTCCACTTGCGTTGTTTGCGACCAAGCTTTATCTGCTGGCCTAGCAAAAGGACTGCATCCCGAGAGTACTTTGAAAAGGTTCTCTGTTTTGCCATTACCGCACCATATGAAAACGACTGAATTAATGGTCATTAATACTATAAATGAACAATATACTGGTCAAAATAGCAATGAATGGATAAAGAGTCAACCAGTGATGCCTATTATAATAGTCATAAAGATTGGCAATGACCATAATAATGGTAGACACAAAATGGATTGAGGCGAGATCGAAAAGGTCGAATCCATTCAGTTTTTACGCTGGGTGTGATCGAGATAAGTACACTGACCCCGGAACTCGAGCACGGGTCGGACCAAGCTAACCCACAGATTTCACATAACTTTTCGCCTATAAACTGGTATTTTCAAGCCTTAAACACCGCTTTTCATAGGCAAACCCACTGGTGTAAGCAAGCTCTGCTTATCGACTATGTACCGGCATTAACAGCTTAATATCCAGATTGACGCCTATAATCCAATGGATTACACTTCCAGGTATGCAAACTATCGTTGAGCTACCTGAGTTTCTTAGAAGGTCGGACAAGCTACTCAGTAACACGGAGAGGTTAAGCATTATTAACTATTTAGCTGCGCACCCGGCAGCGGGCAATATTATGCAAGGTACTGGCGGCATTCGTAAATTACGCTGGTCTGCACAAGGCAAAGGTAAGAGCGGTGGGGTGCGTATTATTTATTATTATCACAACGAATCGACGCCGATTTTTTTATTAACTTTATTTGGAAAAGGCGACAAAGCTAACTTAACCAAAGCTGAGTGTAACGAACTGTCCAAGTTTACCTCATTACTGATTAAGCACTATGGAGGCCAAAATGAGTAAAGCATTTGATAGCATCAAGCAAGGCCTTGACGAGGCGCTAGCCTTTTCGAAAGGTAAGAAAGGTAAAGCTGTGGTACATGAATTTACTCCAGTTGATGTAAAGAACATTCGAACTAATGTTGGGATGTCACAAAGTGAATTTGCATCTGCATTTGGTATAAGCGTTAGTACATTACGACATTGGGAACGAGGTGACAGAACACCACAAGGCCCTGCGCTGGTTTTGCTGAATGTTGTGTCCAAAGAACCTGCGGCGGTATTAAAAGCGTTAAGCAAATAATACTTTAAAAATAATTAAAGCTCGGTAGGGCGGATTAGCGCAGCGTAATCCGCCGTGTATCTATCAGAAATGTATTATCAATGAATGGTGTTCAAATGCCTGACGGGTTATGCGAAAAGCGCTAATCCATCTACATTCGATGAATGTGCTGGGCGGATTATGAATTTGCCGTATAAAATAAGATATGTATGTTTGGTGTGTTGCGCTGCAACGCCTGACGGGTTACGCGAAAACCGCTAACCCGTCCTACATGAAATGATGTTAAAAGGATTTAACATTTATGCCAAATTATCGACGTACCCGTGTTGAAGGTGGCTGTTTTTTCTTTACAATTAATCTTCTTGAACGTAGCAATAATAAGTTGTTGATTCAAAATATAGATCTATTACGCAATGTCGTTGATCGTGTCCGAAAGAAATATCCCTTTTATATTAATGGCTGGGTTGTGCTACCAGATCATATGCATTGCATCTGGACGTTACCTGCACACGATACAGATTACAGTACTCGAATCCGGTTAATCAAAACATTATTTTCCAAAGCGATTCCTTTGCTTGAAAAGCGTTCGAAGGTACGACAAGAAAAAGGCGAGAGGGGTATTTGGCAACGTCGCTTTTGGGAACATACAATTTATGATGATCGTGATTATGCAAACCATATGGATTACTTGCATTTTAATCCAGTCAAACATGGTTATGTAAAACAAGTTAAAGATTGGCCATATTCATCATTTCAGCACTGTGTTTGTCGTGGAGATTATCAAGAGGAATGGGGTGGTCTCGATATTGATTTATCGGTTGGTGAGTTGCTTTGATGCTAAGGCGGATTACGTTTCACTAATCCGCCCTACATTGATTATAAAGTGATAAAATCACTCATCGAATCATTTGTAAGGAACCCCTGGTGAGCAGCCTCATCCACGAACCACAGTGGTATACCTATCCACACCGATTTTTGCATAACATCCCGCTGGATATGCAGGACTGGTTGTTTGATAAAGGTTCGTTAACTTCTCGTATCGTGGCGGCTTGCGATGGCCCGTTTCGGGTCGAGGTGGTTTCGCAGGGCTGGCAACGGCCTTTCGCGAATGAAGCAAAACGTCTTGGCATCAAACAACATCACCGCGCATGGGTTCGACAGGTGCGTTTGTACTGCGGTGATACACCCTGGGTATTTGCGCGTACCGTGATTCCTCTTAAAACACTGACTGGCCCACAACGGCATTTGGCGTGTCTGGGCAATAAACCCTTGGGTGCGATTTTGTTTGCTGATCCCGGCATGACCCGTGACAGTATCGAGGTTGCGGAATTACAGGCGCCACACTATTTTCATACCAATGCTATCCAGGGACTTTCAACGGTGCCAGATTTGATCTGGGGTCGGCGTTCGGTATTTTACCTGAATAAGAAGTCACTATTGGTGAATGAAATCTTTTTACCCGGGATCAAATGTTGTAACGTGTAGTCAGTATTAACCCTGTTGAGTCACTACATGTCCCAAACCATTTCTAACCGTTTACGCCAATACTATTTATTAACCCGTCTGGATCGTCCCATCGGGATTTTTCTGTTGTTATGGCCAACCCTGTGGGCAATCTGGATCGCCAGTGAAGGGCGACCTGATGGCTGGGTATTGTTTGTATTTATATCGGGTGTGATCCTGATGCGTTCGGCGGGATGTGTGATCAACGATTATGCCGATCGTGATATCGATCCACACGTGGCACGCACTAAGCAGCGTCCCATTGCCGCGGGTCGTGTATCACCACGTGAAGCTTTGTTGTTGTTTGCCGGCTTATGCCTGACCGCTTTTGGTCTGGTGTTAAGCCTGAATCCATTGACGATTTATCTTTCTTTTGGTGGTGCGGTCTTAGCCATTATTTATCCGTTTATGAAGCGTTATACGCATTTACCTCAGGTGGTACTCGGCATGGCCTTTGGTTGGTCGGTGCCGATGGCCTTTGCGGCGCTGACAGGGGAGATCCCGAAGCTGGCCTGGTTGTTATATGTGATCACCATTGTTTGGTCAGTGGTTTACGACACCATGTATGCCATGGTGGATCGTGAAGACGATCTCAAAGTCGGTGTGAAATCGACGGCGATTTTGTTTGGTGAGGCAGACAAATTAATAATCGGTTTTCTGCAAGTGGTTATGTTCCTTGGTTTGTGGTTACTGGGACAGGAGCTGCAATTAAGTATTGTTTATAAAGTTGCTTTGGCGACGGCGGTCGGTTTTGCCCTTTATCATCAGTGGTTGATCCGTTATCGCGATCCCAGGCAGTGTTTTCATGCCTTTTTAAACAATAACTGGTTGGGTGCGTCAGTATTTGTCGGTTTGGTGCTGGAATATTTATAAATTATTTTATAAAGATATTGATGTTTTCTTCTGCAAGCGATCCTGGCTTGTACTAGAATTACAAATGTCTGTGGATAAATTAAGACCTTTATAACGATGCGACTATTTTTGGCGACAGTTCTGGCAGTAACGAGTGTTTCGGCATTTGCCGATGCGCCGTTTGCGGTGCGCTCTGAGGCCACATCACAACCACGCCTTTTATTAAGTTATCAGTCCGAGTCTGTTCCACAGAATCGATCAACGAATAAAGTATCGAACCTTGGCTCATCCTCTGAGCTTGCGGCTGTGGATTCTTCATCATCTTACTTTATTGGTAATATCAAACGTTACGATGCCACCTGGTTGTATCCTGTTACACAGTCTTCCGCTATGAATGTTGATCTTGGTTTGAATCTGCGTTATCTCGATGGTCAGGTATTAATGGCTTCGGCAGATGGTCGAGTACTGAAAAATTACCGTTCTACGATTCCGATGATTTATGCCAGCGCCCTGTTTGATCTGCCGTTTAAAGGTTTGACTGCGCGGGTTGATGGTGGCAGTCAGATCAATGTGGAATGGGACAATTTCTTTACCAGTTTTGACTATAAGGCAGCGCTACGTTATGACTGGCAGAATGGTATTGGTCTTGAAGGTGGTTGGCAGCACCGCCAGTGGCAAATAGAAGACCTCAATAATGCCGATGGCCGTATTGAATCCAGGGGGCTGTTCCTGGATTTGAAATATCAGTTCTAGTGAGTCTCGTTTTATTATTTTGCGGCCGCCGGTAAAGCCCGCGCAACACTCCAGCAATCCACGCGTTTGACACCTGCTGTCCTCAGGCACGCCGCTAGTGCAGTGACGGTTTGGCCCGTGGTGATGACATCATCGAGAATCACAACATGCTGGTAGGGCAAATCTTCAATAACGTTAAAGGCGTGTTTTAGATTGGCGCGGCGTTGTTTTTTACTGAGTCCCGTTTGTGATGGTGTATCGATTTGCCGCTCGACGGCGTTGAGGAATATCGGGATCGCCAATTGCCTGGCGATGGGTCTGGCCAGTTCAATGGACTGATTAAAACCACGTTGTTTGATGCGCCTCTCGTGTAGCGGCACGGGCAGGATGGCGTCTGGGCACGAGTCCATTTTATCCATGAGTTCATCACGAAGCAGTTGTCCGAGTAGTCGCGCCAGAGCCAGATTGCCGGAGAATTTCATACGGCTAATGAGTTGTTTGAGCGGATCGGAATAGATATAGCCAGATAAAGTACGCTCATACGGTGGTGAGGTTTTTAGACACTGGCCGCAGTGCCGGTGTTGGTTATTGGCAGAGATGGGTAGACCGCATTGCTGACAGGCGTGGCTGATTCGTGGTAAATCATGGCAGCAGCCATGACAGAGGGTTAATTCTGCATTTTTTTTCTGACCACAGAGGTAGCAGTAACTCTGTAATATTTGGCCAATCCTTAGCCAGTTGTTCATGTTTGAATCCTTTTTGGTTGACAGGCTATGCTGAAAAGCCAATCATTGCGCACCTATATATAGTAGCCCAAGTGTGAGATGAGCGAACAGACCTCCATGAAGAAAACCATTAGCGCCAGGAGTGCACGCAATTTAGCGGGCCTGTTTAACTGGGGCAATATCGCTGCAATTTTACCGGGCTTGATCGCAGTGCTATGGGTTGGCGTTGAGAATACTGACCGCATGGCGATCATCGTCATGTTTATCATGATGGTGGTGCCAAACATTCTCTGGTTTGCCGCTTCCATTGTGATTTACACTATTGCGCGTCATCACCCTAATGAACGTGTCGGACACTATACGCAACAGGCGGCCTATCGCTATTACGCCATTGTCGGCTTGATTGTCGTTGCCGGTACTTTTTATGGCACCAATGTAAAACTGTGGTTGATTACCTGGGTCATCACGGCGTTGATTATGGTGCCATGGTCCATCATAGATTTTATTCGTATCCGCAAAGAAACCTGGCAAGAGACCATTATTGAAATAGAGGCACATAATTAATGTCGACATTACGCAAACCACAACAGACGGTTGAACTACGACACGATTGGCAGGCAGATGAGATTGCGATACTGTTTGATCTACCGTTTAGTGATTTGTTGTTTGAAGCACAACAACTTCATCGAGAACATTTTGATCCTAATGCGATACAGGTGAGTTCTTTAATCAGTATTAAGACGGGCAAGTGTCCTGAGGATTGTGCCTATTGCCCGCAGAGTGTACGCCATGACTCCGAGCTTACCGTTGAACCTTTAATGCCAGTAGAAGAAGTTTTGGCGGCAGCTAAGGCCGCCAAAGAAAAAGGTGCAATGCGTTTTTGCATGGGTGCAGCATGGCGCAGTCCTAAAGATAAAGATCTGGAACCCTTATTTGAAATGATCCAGGGCGTTAAAGCTATGGGCATGGAGACCTGTTTAACACTAGGTATGTTAAAGGCGCATCAGGCGCAAAAACTACGTGATGTGGGTCTGGATTATTACAACCATAATCTTGATACCTCTCCAGAGTATTATGAAGAAATTATTTCAACAAGGACCTATGAAGATCGTTTAGAAACACTGTCGCATGTCCGTGATGCGGGCCTGCAGGTTTGTTGTGGTGGCATTGTTGGTATGGGAGAAGGACGTAAGGATCGTATCGGTTTGCTTCAGCAACTCGCGAATCAGGAACGTCATCCCGAAAGTGTACCGATTAATCTATTGGTGAAAGTCAAAGGTACACCACTGGAAGATGTTGATGCCCTGGACCCAATTGAGTTTGTGCGCACGATTGCAATAGCGCGTATTTTAATGTCGCACTCATATGTGCGTTTGTCTGCTGGCCGTGAGGACATGAGCGACGAAATGCAGGCACTGTGTTTTCTGGCTGGTGCTAACTCTGTCTTTTATGGTGAAAAACTTCTGACGACACCGAATGCCAGCGTTGATAGAGATAAAGCACTGTTTAATAAACTGGGCATTAACACTCTACAGTAAGTTGATGGCACTTGACGATGAACTAAAGCAAGGTCTGGAAGAGCGCAAGAATCATGCGCAATACCGTTCACGGCGCATTACAGAATCTGCACAAGGTGCGGAGATTATCATTGACGGCAAACAGGTTATTAACTTTTGCTCTAATGACTATTTAGGTCTGGCCAATCACCCTGAGGTTGTTAAAGCTTTTAAAGAAGCGGCTGATGTTTATGGTGTTGGTAGCGGTGCCTCGCATTTAATTAATGGCCATAGTCGACTGCATCATCAACTGGAAGAGGCACTAGCAGAATTTACGGGTAGACCACGCGCTTTATTATTTTCTACTGGATACATGGCAAACCTTGGTGTCATTAGCGCTTTGCTAGGTAAAGGTGACCATGTATTTGAAGATCGTCTTAACCATGCTTCTCTACTGGATGCAGGTCTATTGTCACAGGCGCGCTTGCAGCGTTATCAACACAACGATATTAATGATCTGAAAAACAAGCTGACTACCAGTAAAGGTAAACGAAAATTTGTTGTTACCGATGGCGTGTTTAGTATGGATGGAGATCTGGCCTGTATAGAGGGATTAAGTACGCAGGCTCAGAAGTATGATGCCATTTTAATGGTCGATGATGCGCATGGTTTTGGTGTGCTGGGTAAGAAGGGTGGTGGTGTTGTTGAACACTATGAACTAGGCATAGAACAGGTACCCATATTGATGGGGACTTTAGGCAAGGCCTTCGGTACTTTTGGAGCCTTTGTTGCAGGTAGCGAAACCTTAATTGAAACCTTGATTCAACAGGCACGTAGTTATATTTATACCACGGCACTACCCCCCGCAATTGCAGCGGCAACATTAGCGAGCCTTAACTTAGTAAAAAAAGATAACTGGCGACGTGAAAAATTGATCGCTCTCATAGACCATTTTCGTACAGGCGCAAAACAATTAGGTTTAGCCTTAATGGAATCTGCAACGCCGATTCAACCTTTAATCATTGGAGAGAATAGTAAGAGCGTCGAACTTAGCGAAGCTTTATTGGGATCAGGTGTAATGGTCAGTGCAATTCGCCCACCGACGGTTCAGGAAGGTACAGCGCGTTTGCGTATTACTTTATCCGCTGCTCATACCGAAGAACAAGTTGATAGGCTGTTGGATGGCCTGGAACGTTATGCTCAAACGTAGAGTCAGCATGACGACATCATCAACACATATTCAAACAGTAGGACAAGGCCCTGATCTGGTGATGTTGCATGGTTGGGCAATGCATAGTGGCTACTTTGAACCTCTTATTGAAACCCTGGCAAAGCATTTTCGTGTTCATCTTGTTGATATCCCGGGGCATGGTAAGAGTCGAGACTATCCATATTTATATAGTGTAGAAAAGTTGGCAAATGAAATTTTAAGTGCATTAGATCCGGTGATGAGCAATAAAGCGCTATGGTTGGGTTGGTCATTGGGAGGCAGTATCGCGACATGGATTGCTGCGCATTGCAGTCAAAAAGTGGCAGCATTGATATTGGTGGCGAGTAATCCAAGATTTGTACAGCAGAGTGACTGGCCTTATGGGATCGAAGACAAAACGTTACAGGACTTTTTAAATAATTTAACGATTGATTATGAAAAAACATTATTACGTTTTTTATCACTGCAAATACGTGGTGCAAAAAATAAACGTGAATTACTGCGGCAATTACGCAAACAAATGCAACAGCTTGCCGTGCCAGATAATGAAGTGTTAAATGGCGGCCTGGAAATTCTGCGACAATTTGATGGCCGAAATATATTGTCACAATTGAATATCCCCGTATTAATGATTGCAGGAGAGAAAGACACTTTAGTGCCAGTCAAAGCAATTGAGCATGCTGCAGAACTATCTGGTGCAGTGAAGTTATCCGTCTGGCGAGCAACAGGTCATGCACCTTTTCTCTCTGACCCGCAGCGATTTACAAACGAAGTAAAGGCATTTGCAGATGAAATCGTCGCCTAGGCAAAAAATTGATCGGGTGCAAATGCGCAAGGCCTTTGACCGAGCAGCTTCGATCTATGATGCTAGTGCTGTTTTACAAAAAGAAGTTGGGATGCGACTGGCGGAACGACTTGACATCCTGAAATTAAAACCAAAACGTATTCTTGATCTGGGGACAGGTACTGGTGATGCCTTACCGGGGCTGATAAAAAAATATCCTGATGCAGAAATTTATGCACTGGACATTGCTGAAGGTATGTTGCAACAGGCCAGAAAAAAACTTTCCTGGTGGCAGCGATTTTGCGGCAAAGTAAAATTTATTTCAGCGGAGGCTGAACGTTTACCGTTAGCGGATAATAGTATTGACATGGTGATTTCAAACCTTGCCTTGCAGTGGTGCGATGATCTGCCGTTAGTCTTTAAAGAGTTACAACGTATTTTGATACCGGACGGGGCGGTACTGTTTACCACCTTTGGGCCAGACAGTTTAAAGGAATTGCGTGCTGCCTGGTTGCAGGCAGATAGTGAGATTCATATACACCCTTTTATCGACATGCATGATATTGGCGATGCAATGCTGAATTCATCTTTGGCAGAACCGGTGATGGATATGGAGATAATTACGGTTACCTATGATGATGCCTGGGATATCATGCGTGATCTGAAAAATATTGGCGCGCATAATGTTGCTATTGATCGGCCTCGCTATTTAACGGGCAAACAACGTATTAAAAAAGTCATTGAACACTATGAGACATATCGTCATGAAGGCAAACTACCGGTGACGTATGAAATTGTATATGGACATGCCTGGTCAGTTGATATGGCATTAAGATCTTCTGTTGAAGTTCAGCTGATAAACACATAACCTGGTAATGTAATGTTAAAAGGAATTTTTATAACGGGCACGGATACCGGTGTTGGAAAGACATTGGTGGGACAAGTTATTATTCATTATTTGCGGAAGCAATATAAAAAAGTCGGCGTTATGAAACCAGTGGCCAGTGGTGCCGTATTTCATAATGGGTTATTGCAAAATGAAGATGCAGTACTATTGCAAAAAGCCTGCAACATTTCTCTACCTTACGCTTTGATCAATCCATATTGTTTTTCACCAGCCATTGCACCGCATATTGCGGCAGAACTGGAAGGTGTAAAAATTGATCTGCAACACATTCAATCATGTTATGAAAACATTGCACGTCAAGTTGATGTGGTGGTGGTTGAAGGTGCAGGTGGTTGGCATGTGCCATTGAATGATGAAGCAACAATAGAAACATTGAGCCAACAGTTGTCCATTCCTGTTGTCCTTGTTATTGGATTACGGCTTGGTTGTTTGAATCATGCATTGTTAACAATGCACGCCATGCAGAGAAGTGGTGTGAGTGTATTGGGCTGGATTGGAAACGCGACTAAAACAGATTATCAATATCATGATAGAAACATCCAATCTCTAAAACGTTGTATCTCTGCGCCATGTCTTGGTGTCTTACCTTATAGTGAAACAAAAAATATTGAACACTTGTCTGAGTATCTTGAACTCAATTAACAAGTAAAACGCATAGTTATTCAATTACTTATATACAAAATATTGCTTGGCAAGTATCACATAATTTTGTATGGTTTTATCCACTGACATTTTTTTAGATGTGTTTAGAGGAATGTCATGATTATAAGAAAATAAACAAATAATAATATTAGCACTTACTTAATGTTTAAAGATTATTAGCCTATTTTTTCTTTTTTATTGCGATGCATATGAGCTTCGATTAGCATGCTTGCGGCCAAAGTATTGGAAGGGGACGATATACTTTGATCGTAGTATGAAAAGTAGACAAAATTGCATTAATAAATATGGATTTTTTTAGTAACGCGTAAAAATGTTAATTGGAAACACAGAAATGGTATGTAATTAATTACCAGTCCATTTTCCTTTATAACTATATTAAAACTAGATGACGTTACATAATGGAATTACGATAAATAATTTAATAATAATTTTTTCAAGTATCCCAACCGGAGAGGTAGAGGTATGTCAATAACCAAAATGACAATGAAGCTAGGCAGCTTAATAGGCGTCGCCATGCTATGGGGGCCATCGGTCGCCTTGGCTGCTTATAATGAGCTAAACATGACGGAGAGTGTCACCGTTCTTGGTAAAGAGATATATGACTTACATATGCTGGTTCTATGGCTATGTACAATTGTAGGTATCGGTGTTTTTGGAGTGATTATTTACTCATTAATAAATCACCGTAAATCGAAAGGTGCCGTTGCAGCACATTTTCATGAAAGCACTACAGTTGAAGTTATCTGGACCTTAATACCTTTTGTGATTCTGGTTGCGATTGCTGTCCCAGCAACAAAAACCTTTCTGGCTCTGGAAGATACTACAAATTCAGATCTCACCATTAAGGCGACAGGCTGGCAGTGGAAGTGGGAATATGAATATCTTGAGGATGGAGTACATTTTTTTAGCAACCTGGATAAAGCCAGTAACGATGCGCGCCAAAAAAATTCAGGTATAAATCCTGCCGATGTGGAGCATTATCTTTTAAATGTAGATAACGCAATGGTTGTGCCGGTGAACAAAAAAGTTCGCGTACTAACAACTTCGAATGATGTTATTCATGCATGGTGGGTTCCTGATTTAGCCGTCAAACGCGATGCCATTCCAGGCTTTATCAATGAGAGCTGGTTTAAAGCTGAAAAGGAAGGCACTTACCGCGGTCAGTGTGCTGAGCTTTGTGGTAAAGACCACGGCTTTATGCCAATCGTTGTCACTGTCGTCTCGCAAGAAAAATATACAGCCTGGGTTGGCGAGCAAAAGGCCAAGGCACAGGCAGCAGCAGCAGGTGCTAACAAAACCTGGAGCAAGCCTGACTTAATGAAACGTGGTGAAGAAGTCTACAACGCTTCTTGTGCGGCATGTCACCAGGCCAATGGTCAAGGTATTCCTGGCGTCTTCCCAGCGATTGCTGGCGGTAAGATTACGATAGGCCCTGTGGCAGGTCATATCGATATCGTGAAAAACGGTAAAGCCGGTACTGCGATGCAGGCTTTTGGTACCCAGCTGAATGCGGGTGACCTTGCAGCAGTAGTCACATTTCAGCGTAACGCTTTCGGTAATAATACCGGGGACGTTGTCCAACCTACACAAGTATCCAAATAAGGCCAGCGGAGGAGAATAAAAATGAGTGATCATCACCCAACCGGCATTATGCGCTGGATTAAAACAACCAACCACAAAGACATTGGTACATTGTACCTGTGGTTTGCATTCATCATGTTTCTTGTCGGCGGTGCCATGGCTATGGTTATCCGTGCGGAACTGATGCAACCAGGAATGCAGGTCGTTGACCCGCTATTCTTTAATAGTATGACGACGATGCATGGTTTGATTATGGTATTTGGTGCGGTTATGCCAGCCATGACAGGTCTTGCTAACTGGTTAGTCCCTATGATGATTGGCGCGCCAGACATGGCCTTACCTCGTATGAATAACTGGAGCTTCTGGATTTTGCCGTTTGCAGCAATCATGTTGATTTCGACTTTATTCATGGAAGGTGGCGGTCCTGCTTTTGGTTGGACATTCTATGCACCACTCTCAACGACGTTTGCACCAGACAGTACTGACTATTTTATTTTTGCAGTCCACATGCTGGGTCTATCGTCGATTATGGGTGCAATCAATATCATTGCCACGATACTGAACATGCGTGCTCCTGGCATGACATTGATGAAAATGCCATTGTTTGTCTGGACCTGGTTAATCACTGCATTTTTGTTAATTGCAGTAATGCCAGTACTTGCGGGTGCAGTTACCATGATGTTGACTGACCGTAACTTTGGTACCAGTTTCTTCGATGCAGCCGGTGGCGGTGACCCCGTACTGTTCCAGCATATTTTCTGGTTCTTTGGTCATCCAGAGGTATACATTATGATCCTGCCAGCGTTTGGTGTGGTGTCACAAATCATCCCAACGTTTTCACGTAAGCCACTGTTTGGTTATGCCTCAATGGTTTATGCAACAGCAGCGATTGCCTTCCTGTCGTTCATCGTCTGGGCTCACCATATGTTTACAGTGGGTATGCCGGTTGCCGGTGAACTGTACTTTATGTATGCCACGGTCATGATTGCCGTACCAACAGCGGTTAAAGTCTTTAACTGGACAGCAACCATGTGGAAAGGCTCAATAACATTTGAAACACCAATGTTATGGGCGCTTGCCTTTGTCTTCCTGTTTACCATCGGTGGTTTCACTGGCCTGATGCTTGGCGTTGGCCCGGCGGATTTCCAGTACCATGATTCTTACTTCGTGGTAGCACATTTTCACTATGTATTGGTAACCGGTGCTGTGTTCGCGATTATTGCGGCGGTTTACTACTGGATACCAAAGTGGACTGGCAACATGTATGACGAGAAGCTGGGTAAACTGCATTTTTGGATATCGGCTATCTCTGTAAACGTACTGTTTTTCCCGCAGCACTTTCTGGGTCTGGCCGGCATGCCCCGTCGCATACCTGACTATGCTGTACAGTTTGCTGACTGGAATTTCTGGTCTTCGATTGGTGGGTTTGTTTTCGGTGCATCACAATTGTTGTTCTTGTTTATTGTTATCAAGTGCATCAGGGGCGGTGAGAAAGCAACGGATGGAGTTTGGGAAGGTACTGAAGGTCTGGAATGGACGCTTCCATCACCAGCGCCATACCATACTTTTGAAACAGCACCAGAAATTAAATAAACAAGTATTGGCCCTGCCGTTTGCAGGGCCTGCTTTATTGAGATAAATGATGAGTTTGGAAATGAGTCAGGGAACAAAAGCAAACAAGAAGGTTATTGCTCTGTTATTCGTAATAGCCGTGTCATTTTTTATCGCCAGTTTTTTTGTGTTGAGTAGATGAAATGAGCCAGCAACCTGAAATTCGACAAGCCAATCAGCGTTTACTCAAGCGCATGATTTTTGTGGGTATTGTGATGTTTGGTTTTAGTTTTGCCCTTGTACCGCTGTATAACGTTTTTTGTGATGTTTTTGGTTTAAATGGTCGTTTTGTTGATATTGAAAAAGGTCAATATGATGCCGGCAAACAGGCAGAAGCCGCGAAAACAAAGGTTGTAGATAAGACTCGGCTGGTGACAGTTCAGTTTGTCGCGAGCCGCAATCAGAACTTGCCCTGGGAGTTTCGTCCAATGCAAGCAACGATAAAGGTGCATCCGGGCGAAGTGAAGAACGTTAGCTACTACGCAAAAAATATGTCAGATAAGACAGTCGTTGCTCATGCAGTGCCGAGTTTGACGCCTGGGCTGGCAGTAAAATACTTCAGCAAGATTGAGTGTTTTTGTTTCAAAGAGCAAACATTCAAGTCTGGTGAAGGGCGCGAAATGCCATTGCAGTTTGTCGTAGACCCTGCTCTGCCAAAGAATATAAATACGATTACAATTGCCTATACGTTTTTTGATACAGGAAAACGACAGGCAAAATTAAGCATTACGGCTAAAAAAAGTAATACGTAACGATTTTGAAAATAACTAAACATGTAGAACAAAGAGAGGGGTAATCATGTCACAGGCAAAAGGTGGATATTATTTACCGGAACCAAGTCATTGGCCGATTATAGGTTCAGTTGGCTTGTTCCTGACGTTAGGTGGCTTTGCCATGGCGCTACCGTCTCATCATGACGGTCAAATGGGTAGCTTAACCGTTATGTATGTTGGCCTGGCGGTGATGGTCGTAATGCTGTTTGGATGGTTCGGTACAGTCATTCGCGAAAGCGAAGGTGGCATGTATAACGACCAGGTTGATATGTCTTTCCGTATGAGTATGCTCTGGTTTATTTTTTCTGAAGTCATGTTCTTTGCGGCGTTTTTTGGCGCACTTTTCTATGCGCGGACACTATCAGTGCCATGGTTAGGTGGTGAAGGTAATAATCTTGAAACTAATAAATTGTTATGGGAAGGTTTTCAAGCTACCTGGCCAACGAATGGTCCTGGTGCGGTTGGTGGAGATTTCCAGACGGTTGGTGCCTGGGGAATTCCAGCATGGAATACGCTGATTCTATTAACTTCGGGTTTGACTATTACGTGGTCACACTGGGGCTTGAAGAAAGGAAATCGTGGACAATTGATTCTTGGCCTGTTTTTGACAGTTGTTCTTGGTTTTATTTTCGTAGGTTTACAGGCTTATGAGTATGGTTATGCCTGGAATGATTTGAATCTGACAATGGGCTCAGGTATCTATGGATCAACCTTTTACATGTTGACTGGATTTCATGGTCTGCATGTTACCATCGGTGCGATTATGTTGTTGGTAATATTATTTCGTTCGATGAAAGGTCATTTTACAGCTAAGCAACACTTTGGATTTGAAGCTGCCGCATGGTACTGGCATTTTGTTGATGTGGTTTGGTTAGGCTTGTTTATTTTCGTATATTGGCTGGCATAGTCTATACATTGCCAGGGGAGAGGCGCTGCTTGCAAAAGCAGCGCCTTTTTTTATGTGAGGGGTGAATGTTTATGGGATGGCACTGGGTGTTAGTAAGCCGAATTTTCCGCTTAGCAGAACAAAGGCTAATAAGGCAATAGAAAGCCCGATTCGAATGGTGAGCGCCTTAACCGTACGATCTGATTGGCCTTTATCTTTGACAAGGGAAAACATTGCACTCGCCAGACTAAAGACGATGGCAATCAGAGTAGAAATGACAATTATTTTTACAATGAATGTGGCAGACATAATAATAGTGCCTATTTAAATGTTAAAATTATGTTTGTAATTATAGCGGAATTAATGGGTGACAGTGGCTGCTAAAATGAAGATTAAGCAATTTAAACCAGGTCTTGTACCAACATTAATTTTCTTGTTGTTATTTCCAATATTATTACGGCTTGGATTTTGGCAATTGGATCGAGCTGATGAAAAACGTCATATTCAATTATTATTTGAACAAAGAGCACAACTTTCTGCTCTGGAAGTGAAAAGTGATTTGGCTATATCGAATGACTTAAAATATCGGCGTGTTGTTGTCTCTGGTACGTATGATGTCAACCATCAAATATTGCTTGATAATAAAGTCTATAAACAGACCGTTGGCTATCATGTCCTGACACCATTGAAAATAAAGAATAGCAATTTGGCGATATTAGTGAATCGTGGCTGGGTTAAAGGGAGTCTTGATCGGCGTATATTGCCTGAGATTTCTACCCCGGTTCAAAGTGTGAAAATTAATGGTGTATTTAGTCTTCCTGGCAGTAATTATTTTACGGATTCAGAGTATAATCGTGATGGAGATAATTGGCCGGCTGTTTATCAACGGGTAGATTATCAGGATATTGAGAAAGCCACTGGCCTGAGTTTAATACCAGTGATAATTTTACAAGATCCAAACGATGCGCATGGTTATGTGCGTGCATGGAGCAAGGTTAATCTGAAACCGGAAAAAAGTACCAGCTATGCCGTGCAATGGTTTTCGCTGGCATTTGCATTATTAGTAATTTATATCGTTGTTAATTTAAAAAAAGTGGAACGTACTTCAAATGAACAATCCTAATCAGCTTAGAAATAAAAATAGACGAAATTTTGTTTTATTGGTCGTTGTGTTTCTGATGCCAATGATTGTTGCATGGCTGGTGTTAAAAAATATTGATACTTTGAAACCATCGGGCAGTCGTAATTTTGGCGAACTGATTCAGCCTGCAAGGCCATTGCAAGAATTTACTTTACAACTTCGTGATGGTGTCAAATTTGGTTTAGACGAGGTTAGAGGTAAATGGAATATATTTTATTTTAATAAAAGTGAATGCGCACAAACTTGCCAGGAAACATTTACAAAACTACATCAGGCTCGTCTAGGACAAGGCAGAGAAATGCATCGTCTGCGGTTTCTATATGTCAATACAGACTCGGCGACGGTAACAGAGCAGACACTTCAGTTCATCAAAAGCTTACCAGAGACAAAAATTATTAGTGGTACTCAAGAAGAATTAATTAAATTAGAGGCTCAATTTGAGGCGACAGGGAAATCACCTAAAGAAGAAGGCAGGTTTTTCCTGATAGATCCAAACGGAAATATTATGATGACATATTCAAAAGAATCATTTGTGCGTGACTTGCTAAAAGATCTTGACCATTTACTAAAATATTCACAAATCGGATAAATTAAGATGAGTAGACCACTCTTTGTTAAATTGGCAATGTTTGCAACTGCTCTGACAGTTGTGGTTGTTATTCTTGGTGCTTACACAAGACTTTCAGATGCCGGTCTGGGCTGTCCTGATTGGCCTGGTTGTTACGGACATCTTGATGTACCAAAGACACACTCTGAAATTAGCACGGCAAATGAAGCCTACCCACATCGGCCGGTTGAAGCACATAAAGCCTGGAAGGAAATGATTCATCGCTATTTTGCCGGAACACTTGGGTTCGTCATCCTGGCGATGGCAATTATTGCTTTGCGAAATCGAAAAGAGAGTAACCAGATAGTTGCTTTGCCTATTGCATTGGTTGGTATTGTTATTTTTCAGGGGCTACTTGGTATGTGGACAGTAACTGAGGAGTTAAATCCAACCATCGTGATGGCGCATCTAATGGGAGGTTTAACAACCTTGTCGTTACTTTGGTGGTGCAGCATACGGCAGGGTAGATTATTTATGGCGAAGACGATGTATGAAAGTACGTTAAAGCCAATACAGGGTCTGGCACTGCTCGCCTTGCTCGTGGTGATAGTGCAAATCATGTTGGGTGGTTGGACCAGTGCTAACTATGCAGCATTAGCCTGTCTGGATGACTTCCCAACCTGCCATGGCGATTGGTGGCCACCGATGGACTTTAAAGAAGGCTTTGTGCTTTGGCGAGGTACAGAACTTAATTTTGAATTTGGTGTGTTATACAACGATGCACGTGTTGCCATTCAAATGGTACACCGCATTGGTGCAGTCGTTACGCTTCTTATTGTTGGTTTATTAGCATGGCGCTTACTCATGCTGCAAGGTGCCAGAAATTTACGTACAATGGGGCTGGTTGTTTTTTTTGTTTTAATACTCCAAATTGCTTTAGGGATTAGCAACGTATTGCTACAATTGCCATTGTCTATTGCAGTGGCACACAATGCTATCGGTGCTTTGTTACTGCTTGTTGTTGTAACAATTAACCATGCAGTGAACCCACAAAAGTAGAATTATCATGAACTCTCAGGAAAGTACTACGACATCAACCACTCGACCTGTTTTATTCCAGTTCTGGTGTGACTATTATGAGTTGTGTAAACCACGTGTCGTGGCTCTGTTGGTGTTCACGGCCATTATTGGGATGTTCCTGGCGACACCAGGTATGGTTCCGTTCGATGCATTAATCTTTGGGACGTTGGGCATAGGTTTAGCATCTGCATCAGCGGCGGCGATTAATCAGGTCGTAGATCAGAAAATTGATGCGGATATGAACCGCACCAAGAATCGACCTTTACCATCGGGTAACCTTACCAATAAACAGGCATTATTGTTCTCGATCGGATTGGGTGTCGTGGCGATGTTTATTCTTGTGGTGTGGGTTAATGTCTTAACTGCAGTGCTGACTTTTTTTTCTCTGATTGGTTATGCGGTTATCTATACCATGTATTTAAAACGGGCGACGCCACAAAATATCGTCATTGGCGGAGCGGCCGGTGCTGCGCCACCAGTACTGGGTTGGACGGCAGTGACGGGTCAGGCTGATCCTCATAGTCTGTTATTGTTTTTGATTATTTTTGCCTGGACACCACCACATTTCTGGGCACTTGCGATTCATCGCCGTGATGAATATGCCAAGGTCGATATCCCGATGTTGCCAGTGACACATGGTATTGAGTTTACTCGACTCCAGGTTTTGCTCTATACGATCATTTTGACAGCGGTTACCTTGCTACCGTTTGTGACCGGTATGAGTGGCCTTATTTATTTAGGGGGTACAATTCTGCTTGATGCGGTCTTTCTGTATTACGCCATTCGAATGCAATCCGGTAAGGATGAACGCATTGCAATGAAGACCTTTAGTTATTCAATTCTCTATTTGATGTTACTTTTTGCCCTGTTATTAATTGATCACTATTTCCGTTTCAATTTAGGCTCGTTCTGAGCGTATTTTCGACTACTCTTATCTGCTTAAACTCAAGTTATTTCTCATTGGTCCGTATATAAGTGGATATTTTAGAGCGCCAAACTTGATCACAGGTTAATAAATAAATTAAAATATACTAATTTTTTAATATTCCTGACCGATTTTGTCGGACTTTCAACCCAATTGGAGTAGAGCAAATGGCAAATGCATTTGCACAGGCAACTGAGCAATATAATTACGACATTGTGCGTAAGTTTACCGTGATGACCATTATATGGGGTGTAGTGGGCATGAGTGTCGGCGTCTACATTGCCGCTGAACTGGCCTGGCCCTTTTTGAATTTCAATATCCCGGAAATTAGCTTTGGCCGTCTACGCCCAGTTCACACCACACTGGTTGTTTTTGGGTTTGGTGGTAGCGCACTGTTTGCGACCTCCTACTATATAGTGCAAAGAACCTGTCAGGCTCGTCTCTTTAATGACACCTTAGCAAACTTTACTTTTTGGGGTTGGCAGACGGCGGTCGCTATCTCGGCGATTTCTTATATGTTTGGTTACACTCAGGCACGTGAATATGCCGAGATGGTATGGCCAATCGATTTACTGATTGCCGTTACCTGGGTTGCTTACCTTGTTGTATTTGTCGCGACGATTTTGCGCCGTAGTCAGCCACACATCTATGTTGCGAACTGGTTTTTTATTGCCTTTATTCTGGCCACAGCGATACTGCATATTTTCAATAACATGGCTGTTCCTGTAAGTCTTTTCAGTCTTGAGTCCTATAGTCTTCATGCGGGTGTTCAGGATGCGATGACGCAGTGGTGGTACGGCCACAATGCAGTTGGATTCTTTTTAACAGCAGCATTCCTTGGCATGATGTATTACTTTGTGCCGAAGCAAGCAGGTCGTCCTGTTTATTCATATCGTTTGTCGATCATTCATTTCTGGGCTCTGATTTTTCTTTACATGTGGGTAGGTGCACATCACCTGCATTGGACTGCGCTGCCTGACTGGACATCAACACTGGCCGCGACATTTTCTATCCTGCTGTTGTTACCATCTTGGGGCGGCATGATTAACGGTATTATGACTTTATCAGGCGCCTGGGATCGTCTGCGTACTGACCCAGTCATTCGCTTTTTGATCGTCTCTCTCTCGTTTTACGGTATGGCGACATTTGAAGGCCCATTAATGTCACTGAAGAGCGTCAATGCCCTCTCACACTATACTGACTGGACCATCGGTCACGTGCATTCAGGTGCGCTGGGTTGGGTAGCAATGATTACTTTTGGTTCGTTATACCATCTGGTACCGCGTCTTTATGAAACCAAAATGCACAGTGAAAAGCTTATTTTCATCCACTTCTGGCTAGCGACAATTGGCATTGTGCTATATATCACGTCGATGTGGGTTGCTGGTATCGGACAGGGTTTGTTACTGCGCGCCTTTGATGAGTATGGCAACCTGGCCTACACCTTCATTGAAACCGTCAGCTTCCTGCACCTGCCTTATGTGTGGCGCACAATCGGCGGAGCCTTTTTTGTCTCGGGCATGATTTTAATGGCATACAACGTTTTTATGACAATCTTCAATGCCAGGCGCGAACAGGCGGCGATTGAGGCGAAGATTGCGGCCAAGATGGCTCAGGCTTAATTTTCAGGAGTGCATGAACAATGAAACATGAAAAGATAGAAACCAATGCAGGGCTCCTGATTGCACTGACACTGATCGTTATCAGTATCGGTGGTCTGGTCGAGATTGTACCTCTGTACTATATTGACTCAACGATTGAAAAGGTGAATGTGGCTGGTAAAGACACCATTCGTCCTTATACTCCGCTGGAATTACGTGGCCGCGATATGTACCAACGTGAAGGATGTTACACCTGTCATTCGCAAATGATACGTCCCTTCCGCGATGAGGCATTGCGTTATGGCCACTATTCACTGGCGGCCGAGTCGCAGTTTGATCATCCATTTCAATGGGGTTCCAAACGTACCGGACCGGACCTGGCGCGTGTAGGTGAAAAATATTCAAACCAGTGGCATGTGCAGCATTTGATTGCACCACGCTCGGTTGTCCCTGAATCCATTATGCCGAATTATCCCTGGTTACTGGAGACGAAATTATCGTACAAAAACATTGCGAATCGATTGAAGGCATTAAAGATGGTTGGTGTGCCTTATTCGATTACTGAAGCCGAGTATCAGGCTAACGTCAAACGCTTTGGTAAAGATGTTGCAGACTTACTTGATGTGAATCAGGCAGAAGAAAACCTAATAGCACAAGAGAGCAAGCATAATTTCGATGGTAAACCAGATAGCATTACTGAAATGGATGCCATGGTGGCGTACTTGCAAGTATTAGGTTCGATGGTGGACTTCAAGAAATTTGAAGAAGGCCACTTTGTTGAATTCCGTTAGGCGATGAGATAAAGACGTGTGGGACTGGTTACTATGGTTTACCAAAATGGAGAACAGCAAGCCATTTGTTCTGGTGCTGTTTTTCATAACTTTTATCGGAATTATTCTGTACGTTTATAGTAATAAGAAGCGTAGCGACCGACTGGAATCCTACAAAAATATTCCACTTGACGATGATGATGCTGAGCCTATCTCGCATCACAAGGAAAAAGACGATGAGTAAAGATACAAAACAGACAGTTCAGACCACAGGCCATGCCTGGGATGGTGATATACAGGAATTTAATAATCCGCTGCCTAACTGGTGGTTGTGGGGTTTTTATGCCACGGTAGTTTTTGCTGTTGTCTATTGGGTATTATTTCCAACATTTCCGATTGGAAAAGATTATACAAAGGGTATGTTGAATGACATCACCTATGTGACCAGTGATGGCGTAGAAAAAACCACGCATTGGAATACACGAGCTTTGTTTATGAGAGAAATGCAGGAAGCGCGTGAGATGCAACAGCCGTATTTGGATAAAATCCAGAAGGCCTCTTATGCTGTCATCTCAAAAGATCAGGATATGCGTGCCTTTGCATACTCAACAGCAAAAGTTTTATTTGCAGATAATTGTGCAGCCTGTCACCAGACCGGCGGTGCAGGTGTGATGGGTTTATACCCTAATTTGGCAGATGATGCCTGGTTATGGGGTGGTAGTCATAAACAAATTGAAACATCAATTCGTGATGGCCGCGTTGGTTCGATGCCAGGTTATAAAGCACGTTTTAGTGATGCTGTTATAACGGATTTGTCATCATATGTATTGAGCCTTTCCGGGCAGGATGGCGTAAATGCAACATCTGTAAAACGTGGTAAGACAATGTTTGAAGGTGCAGCAGGTTGTTTCGCCTGTCATACAAAAGCAGGTAGCGGTAATCATGCTATGGGTTCAGCAAATCTAACAGATAAAATTTGGTCGATCAGTAATGTTAGCGGCCAAAATAGTATTGAAGAAAAGCAGTCGGTTGTAAAAAAAGTGATTGCTTCAGGAATTACTCGCCACATGCCGGCATGGAAAGAACGCTTGTCTGAAGTTGAAATTAAAATGTTGACGTTCTATACACATGAGCTGGGTGGTGGTCAATAACAACTGCTTCAATTCTGATTTCGCAGAAGGCGGGAGGTCGTGTTTTCACGCCCTCCCGTTTGTATTTTTATCAAAGGTGAAAAGCCTGAATAATGAGTGAATCATTACTGCAAAAAAGAATTCCAATCTTTCCGCGTTCGGTTAAAGGTCGGTTTCGAACGCTCAAATATTTAATCGTTTTTGTTGCCTATGGCATATATTTCGTGGTTCCCTGGCTACGTTGGGAACGTGATGTTGGCCCAGGGCAGGCAGTTTTATTTGATATTGCCAGTCGTCGTTTTTATATTTTTGATCTTGTGGTTTATGCGCAGGATATTTTTTGGCTTGCGGGTTTGCTGGTCATTGGTGCGTTCTTACTTTTTTTTGTAACCGGCATAGCGGGTCGGGTATTTTGTGGTTATTTCTGTTTTCAAACACTCTGGACGGACGTGTTTATTCTGATTGAACGTGTGGCGCAAGGTGAGCGTAATGCACGGATAAAATTATCGCAAGCCGCATGGAACAGTAACAAAATCTGGCGTATGGGACTTACCTGGTTTTTATGGTTAGCCGTTGCCCTTGTAACTGGATTATCTTTTACGTTGTATTGGGGTGATGCATTTACACTGGTGCAGGAGATATTTACGGGACAGGCACCTTTCCCTGCCTACGCAACAACACTATTTTTGACAGTAACAACATTTGTGATGGCAGGTTTGGCAAGAGAACAAACTTGTACTTACATGTGTCCGTACGCACGTTTTCAGGCTGCGATGTTTGATCAAGATACCTTGATGGTTGCGTATGATGAAAAACGCGGTGAACGTGGTCGTGGTTGTCAAAAGCCCGCGAAAGGTTTGTTAAAACAGGAAGAACGTAAACAACAGGATGTAGGTGACTGCATCGATTGTGGTTACTGTGTACAGGTTTGTCCGATGGGTATCGATATTCGAAATGGGATGCAATATCAATGTACCTCTTGCGCACTATGTATTGATGCCTGTGACACGATTATGGACTCCATCAACTATCCACGTGGTCTTATTCGATATGCCTCAGAGAAATCGCTACATGGAGGTAAGACGAACTGGCTGAAGGGAAAGACGATTGGTTATGGGGTAATCCTTGTTGCGATAACCAGTTTATTAATATGGAGTATTGCAACGCGAAGTAGTGTCGAAATGAGTGTTAGTCCTGTTCGTCAACCCTTGTATGTTGTTTTATCGGATGGGCATATATTAAATCGTTATGAAATAAAAATTAATAACAAGACCAGCCTGCAGAAACAATATCATTTATCGATAGAAGGGCTGCAAGCAGCAGAACTGGACTTAGGTCAGAAAAATCCTGTTGATGTGCATCCTGAAAGCAGCAGTGTTGTACTCGCAAAAATTATAAGTCCACTCAATGAGCAACCCACCGCAAGAACCAAGGTAAGTTTTGTTCTGCGTGATATGACTGACAGTACACAACCATTGATAAAGAGTGTTACTGTATTTTCTTTTCCTCAACGTTAAGGCAAAAATATGTTTGATCTGGTGACAACTCTCATAGGCGGTATATTTTTTATAATTGCCGTGTACTGGTTGCTGCATCACTTTACACGTCTCAATGGTAAAGCGGTGGCTATGTGGGTTGCTTTTATGATCATTGGCATCGTGATTCCATACTCGATCATGTTTTGGCCAGGAGCTGATGTCTTTGCTATCCATTTGGCAGTTTATTTAATGACGGCATACATCCTTGGTATTATTGCGTCACAAACTGAAAATCACGCCGACCGTGGTTGGCACTGGGGACCTTTTACCATTGCTGGTTTTTTTCTTGTTGTTGTGTCTGTTGACTCGGTCTTCATTACGCTGGCAACTAAGGGTATGGATAGTGGTTTTTCAGAGTCTGTACTGCCCAAACCGGAGAAAGGTGGGGTCGTAAGCTCAAGATTCCCTGGCACTGTTAGCCACGATTATTACCAAAAGGGTGAACAATATAATGCCTATCGCGAGCAGGCTGAAAAACAACAGGCTCTTGGCTGGAAAGTGAGTAAGGGCTGGATGAGCAAACCGATCATTAATACGTCAGCGGCATTTAAAGTAAGAGTTTTGGATCGAGATACTAAGCCTGTTACGGGTGCTAAAGTCGTTGTGCATTTTTTGCGTCCATCGGATAGTAAGAAAGATCACACTCTCACTTTGCCTGAGACAGCACCTGGAGACTATTTGAACCAGATAAGCTTGCCAGCACCCGGTCGTTGGGATGTCGTTATAAAAATTCAACAGGCGGAATATCGTTATGAGCTGCGTGCCAGCACTTCCGTGGATTCGGAATAACAGGCGAGGTAAGGTATGTCGGTCACAGAAAGCTGTTTTCATTGTGGCCAGCCGGTGCCCGCAGAAAGCCAATATCCGGTCAGCATTGAAAATACTACGCATAACATGTGCTGTCCCGGTTGTCAGGCGGTTGCTCAGGCGATCGTTGATGGTGGTCTAACGGACTATTATCGTTACCGTACCGATAATGCCATTACAGCAAAACAGATCCTGCCGGATTTCCTGACGGAACTTGACATCTACGACCAACCCAACTTGCAAAAGAGTTTTGTCGAAACAGATGCGGAGATAAAACAGGCTGCTCTGATCCTTGAAGGTATTGTCTGTGCTGCCTGTGTCTGGTTATCGGAACGGCATATTACACAGCTACCCGGTGTGCTTGAATTTAATGTGAATTACGCCACGCATCGTGCGCGGGTGAAATGGGATGAACAACAAATCAAGTTGAGCGATATCCTGCGCGCCATCGCCTCTATAGGCTATATCGCACATCCTTTTGATCCTGGTCGGCAGGAACAGATCTATAAAAAAGAACGCGGTCAGGCTTTAAAGCGTCTGGCCGTGGCCGGTTTTGGTGCCATGCAGGTCATGATGCTGTCGGTAGGTTTATACATTGGTGCGGCACAGGGAATGGAAGCGGACATGGAGCGCTTTTTCCGCTGGATAAGTTTGTTGATTGCAACACCTGTTGTGCTGTATTCGGCACGGCCTTTTTTTACCTCCGCCTGGCGAGATCTTCGACGCAAGCAATTGGGGATGGACGTTCCTGTTTCACTTGCGATAGGAGGAGCTTACAGCGCGAGTTTATGGGCGACGTTTATGGGTGGCGGTGAAGTCTATTTTGACTCTGTCACCATGTTTACCTTTTTTCTATTAAGCGGTCGCTTTCTGGAGATGGGGGCACGCCACCGCGCTGGTCAGGCAGCGGAAGAACTGATCAAATTATTACCGGCGATGGCGACGCGTCTGACAGAATCTGGTGAAGAAGTTATCTCTGCCATGGAGTTACAAGCCGGGGATCGCATTCGCATCAAACCCGGTGAATCAATACCGGCAGATGCTGTAGTGGTCGCAGGACAAAGTTCAGTTGATGAGTCACTGCTTACCGGAGAGAGTCTACCGCTGGCGAAAAGGGCCTCGGACAGAGTTATTGCTGGTACCGTCAATGTGGAAAGCCCACTGGAGTGTATTGTTGATAAAGTCGGTGAAGAGACCGTATTAGCCTCGATTCAGCGCCTGCTGGATCGCGCCCAGTCCGAGAAGCCTCATTTGGCCAAGGTAGCGGATCGCGTAGCGGGCTGGTTTGTTGGGGTTCTGTTAGTCGTTGCCCTGGCGGTGGGTCTGTGGTGGTGGCAACACCAACCCGAGGAGGCTTTCTGGATAGTACTTTCCATGCTGGTCGTCACCTGTCCCTGTGCCTTGTCGCTCGCAACACCTACTGCGATGACGGCGGCGACAGGTGCACTGACACGCTTAGGTGTGTTGACGACAAGAGGGCATGCGCTGGAAGTACTGTCTCGAATCACGCATATTATTTTTGATAAGACCGGTACATTGACACTGGGACGCCTAAGTTTAACCCGGACGCAGTGTCTTGGTAATCTGGATAAAGATAGTTGCCTGGCAATCAGTAGCACGCTTGAACGGTCGTCTGAGCACCCGATAGCCAGGGCGCTGGTGAGTGCGGCAGGTAGTGTGCCTTTACCTGAGGCGAGCGAGGTTATTGCCACTCCAGGGCTGGGTATTGAGGGCATTATTGAAGGTAGACGCTACCGTGTCGGCAAGCGACAATATATTGCTGAATGGGTAAGTGAGTCATTACTCACGTCAGAACATGAGGGTGAATCGCATGTCTGGCTTGCTGATGAAGAAGGTGTGCTTGCTCAGTTTTGTTTTAGTGATCAAATTCGTCCTGATGCCAAACAAAGTCTGCTTGAATTACGGGCGGCGGGTATCGAGACGATTATGTTGAGTGGTGACCAGGAATCCGTGGTGCAACGGGTCGCCGCGGAACTTGGTATTGATGAGGCCAAAGGTGATTTGACGCCCGCTGATAAGTTGGCATATCTGGAGTCGCTTCAGGCCCAGGGTGCTGTCGTTGCGATGGTAGGAGATGGTGTTAATGATGCGCCGGTACTCGCTGCGGCTCAGGTATCCCTTGCCATGGGTCAGGGCACACAGCTTGCGCAAGCCAGCGCCGATATGGTCTTGCTTGCGGAGCCCTTACATCACATCATTCGTGCACAGCAAATGGCGAAGCGTACCATGCAGATTGTGCGGCAGAATTTCACCTGGGCGATTATGTACAATATCTTGGCATTACCGCTGGCAGCTGCAGGCTGGATTGCCCCGTGGATGGCGGCGATCGGAATGTCGGCGAGTTCGCTAGTTGTGGTAGCAAATGCTCTGCGCCTGACACAAAGACCGACAGACGAAGGAAAAAAATAATGGATATCCTGTATTTATTAATTCCTCTTGGTTTGATGCTGCTCGGTGTCGCAATTTGGGGTTTCATGTGGGCGGTAAAAAGTGGTCAATTTGATGACCTTGAAGGACCGGCACACCGTATTTTGATGGATGATGATGATCCCAAAATACCGAGAAAAAGAGATCAAAGCTTGAAGGATGAAGGCAAGTAAATTAGAATTTGCTGAAATACTACGCAATATAATGAGGAACCAGCGATGAAAGAAATGTTCACTTTTGAAAATTTTCCAATGACCATTATCGTGGCATTAATTGCAGGTGCCTGGTTGATCTTTCTAAGTGTGCTGATGGTTGCCTGGTAGAGAAATAAAGAAAGCTTGTTCAAAAAAGCCCCGGTTTGGGGCTTTTTTTTATGTCTAAAGAAAAACTACATTTTAGCCGATAATAAATTTAAGATAATGTATTAAGATAATCTCTTAACTCATTGAAATTTTTGTATTTTCTACTATATTCAACAAACAAATGTACATTAGATGTAATAACGTATCGTTTCTGCGGCCAATGTTGGGTCAGGTTTCCACCTTCGTGTGGTTATTTGCCGTGCTTCTGTGCCTGCCACTAACACTATGGGCAGCAAAACCGGCTGATGTACGCACAGTGATTGATGTCTCAGGCAGCATGAAAAAAAATGATCCTAAAAACTTGCGACAACCTGCGTTACGCATGTTGGTGGGTTTGATGCCGAAGGAGACAAAGGCTGGTGTCTGGACATTTGGTCAATACGTGAATATGGAAGTGAAATGGGGCAAGGTTGATGATGTCTGGAAAGCAGAGGCACTAAAAGCGGCGGGTGGTATACATTCACGTGGCCTTTATACAAATATAGAAGATGCGCTACGACGCTCTACCAAAAGCTGGAAAACACCTGATCAGCGTCAACGTCGTCACTTGTTGTTACTAACGGATGGTCATGTGGATATCAGTAAAGACGCCGCCGTGAATGCCGAGTCAAGGCGTCGAGTTTTGCAAGAAGTGTTACCGGGTCTTGAAGATAATAATGTCACCATACATAGCGTTGCATTATCAAAAAACGTCGACTTTGAATTACTTTATGCCCTATCCGGCGCTACGGATGGTTGGTATGAACAAATTAATGATGCCTCGCAACTGCCAAAAGTCTTTTTACGTGTTTTTGAAAAGGCCGTCGTCCCCGATGCATTACCGCTGAAGGACAATCGTTTTAATGTTGATAAATCTATAAGCGATGTGACGGTATTGTTATTTCGAAAAGATAACAGTGTAGCGACAAAATTGATTTCTCCTGACGCTATAGAAATTACAGCAAAAAAATATCCCAAATCGATTTCCTGGCAGCATGAGCAAAATTATGACTTGATTAATATAAAGCAACCACAGTCAGGGGAGTGGAATATTAAAGCGGATGTTGATCCTGATAATCGCGTGATGATCGTTACCAATATTCAATTGGCAGTGGACAAGCTTCCGACAAATCTAATGCTTGGCGATCAGTTTGATGTTAAGGCGAGGCTACAGGAAAAAGGCAAGACGCTAAATCAAAGTGATTTATTAAAATTATTGCAGTTTGAGGCCAGTCTTCATGCAGCCGACACCGAGCTGGAAAAACATCTCATGCTCGATGATGGCAAAGTACCAGATGTACTGGAAAAAGACGGTGTATACACTGCCGGTTTTGAATCACTAAGTTTGCCAGGAAAGTATGAATTAACGGTACGCATTGCTGGTGATGTTATTGAAAGAGAATTTCGCCATACCATGAATGTATATGGCACAGCGGCCAACATTGAAATTAAAGCGGATAAATCTGAGTTCGAAATTATTCTAAAGCCACATGCAGGTTTGCTTAGAACAGAAACGGTTTCGATGCAGTTAAAGTTACCGGACGGCAAGGTTGTTAATGTGCAACAAACTGGTGATACGAATTGGTCCGTCAGGATACCTCGGAGTTATGAAAATAAAATCGCAAAAGTTGTCTTAACGGGCATGCGCTATAATAATCAGAGTTTGACGCAGAAGTTTGAGCAGAAAATAGCAGCGACGAATGGGAAAAGTGCATTAAAGCTGGCAGTAAAGAAGAAAGCATCTATCAAAAAGAGTAAAGCTGTAGAGAAGAGTCAATTGTCTGCGAAGAAAGGAAAAAAGGAACATAAGGTGGATGCGGGCGCTGAAAAAGATAACGTGGCTGAAGAAGAAACCGCCTTTGACTGGACCTTCACTATCATCCTGATTATTGCCATCAATGGCGTGTTGGGTATTGGCGGTGGAGTGGGATATTATCTGTGGAAAAGGCGCAAAGTAAAGCAACTGGCGGAGGAAGATAAGGAGATGGCTTTATGAGCGAATACGTCACAAGCCTTCTGGTCATTTTTTCTGAGATAGCACTTGTGCTAACGTTGATTGTTGGTGCCATTATTTTTGTATTTGTTAGACGGGGGCGGCGAGACAAGGTATTGGCTAAAACATTAGTTGAGACTTTAAAAGAGAAAGAACCACAACGTATTGAGCACTTAAAAGATATTCTTGAAAAAGTGCATAATATGGATGAAGAATCTGCTAAACAGAGTGTTGAGGCAATTCTTGCCTGTGAAAAGAAATTATATTCTCGAATTATTAAAATGTTTCTGGGTCGGGACCGCGGGGGCTTTACAAAAATTCACAAAGATGTTGAGACCCTCGCAGAAAGTTATCGACGTCTATCAAGTGTATCTGAGGCAAGAGAAGGCGTAAGTGGTCATTCTGAGGATAATCCCCTTGTTCAGGCACAGTCTAAGGCGCAAATTAAGAAACTGGAAAAAGAAAACACCAAATTGGAAAGAGATTTGAGTGAAGCAATGGAGTCGATGGACTCCATGCTTAAAGAATATACCCTGATGTATTCCGGTGGCGTTGCTAAACGTGAAGGCGTTAAGCATTTGGAAAATGAACTGACTCAATTAAAGCAAAAAATTTCTAATTCACATGTTGATGCAATGGATGACGACACTGAGGGTGTATTAGATGAAGAGACGGATATACCCGATCTGAATATAGATCAGATAGAACCAGTTGATGAAAAAAAGACATAGCATAGTAAGGATAGTATTTTTGTATATGCGTATGGCGAGCTGACTATTCATATATGGTTTTTATAGAATCACTACTTTGATCACATAATATAGATTGAATAATAGATTCGTGATCCTGTAAGAAGATAGTCATTTTTTCTTCACTCAATGGTCGACTTATAAAGTAGCCCTGAGCTTCGTCGCAATCGAGAGTATTTAACTGCTTTAATACTTGTGCTTGTTCTACACCTTCAGCAACAATTCGAAGATCAAAGCTCTTACCCAATGAGATAATCGCTGTGGCAATATTTGCATCTTCTTTATTCTGATGCATATCTCGGATAAACGACTGATCGATCTTGAGTGCATCGATAGGAAAACGCTTTAAATAGGCCAAAGAAGAATAGCCAGTACCAAAATCATCAATCGCGAGTTGTACACCCATATCGGATAAAAGTTGCAGGCGACGGATATTGTGCTCTGCATCTTCCATAATACTGCCCTCGGTGATTTCAAGTTCAAGCAGGTGTGCTGGCAAGCCGGTGATCTTGATAGCGTCATCAACTGTTTGGATAATGTCGCTATAGAGAAATTGATGTGGAGAGATATTGACGGCAACTCGAATATCACCGAGACCGGCTTTTTTCCACGATCTGGCCTGTAAACAGGCACGCATCAGAATCCATTCGCCAACGGGGATTATCAGACCAGTTTCTTCCAATAGTGGAATGAAATCAGCTGGAGATACCAGCCCTAGTTCTGGATGTAGCCAGCGCACCAGGGCCTCAACACCGATGATCTTTTTCTTTTGTAGATCAAGTTGTGGTTGAAAATAGAGTACAAATTCCTGTGCATCGAGAGCATGACGAAGTTTGCTTTCAAGATCGAGTCGGTCAGCTGCACGGGCATTCATATCATTTGAATAGAATTGGAAATTATTACGCCCCATTTGTTTGGCTCGAAATAGAGCAGCATCTGCATTACAAACAAGGTCATCCGCATTCATTGCATCTTGTGGAAACATAGCGACACCAATACTTGCGCCAATAAAAAGTTCACGTTTAGCAAGGTTTATGGGCTGTGTTAATTGGTCAATGATGTTTTGTGCAATTTTACTGGCATGATCTGCCTGTGTGATATTTTGAAGTAGGACAATAAACTCATCACCACCGATTCGGCAAACCTGATCACTGCTACGAAGCAGGTTGGTCAGGCGTTTAGCAATAATTTTTAGAAGTTCATCACCTACTGGGTGACCAAGTGTATCATTGACCTTTTTAAAGTGATCCAGATCAATATAAAGAACAGCCAGCAAACCATTGCATTTGCTGGCTGATACAAGTGCTTCGTTAAGTTCCAGGTTGAACATGTTGCGATTAAGCAATCCGGTTAGAGCATCATGGTGTGCCATATGATAAATACGTTGCTCATTCTCCTTCTTTTCCGAGATATCACTAAATATAGCAACAAAATTTGATATTCCATTGTTCTTATCATGTACCGTGCTAATGGATAGCCACTCCGGGTATATTTCACCATTCTTACGCTTATTCCAGATCTCTCCTTGCCAGTGCCCATGCTCTTTAATCTGTTGCCACATGTTTAAATAAAAGGTTTCACTGTGGCGCCCTGATGACAGGAGTTTAGGTGTTTTGCCCATAACTTCATGTTCTGTGTAGCCGGTAATTCTGAGAAAAGCAGTGTTGACGCGTAGAATTCTGGAGTTTTGATCCGTGATCACAATACCTTCATTGTTGCTCTCAAATATCCGATCTGCTAGATGTAGTTGCTCTTCCGCACGTCGACGTTCAGTAACGTCACGAATAATGCCAACAAACTGCTGGCTCTCATCCATCAGCATTTCCGTAATGGTGATTTCCACAGGAAACAAACTGCCATCCTTGCGTTTGGCAGTGACATCTCGATTAAGCCCAACGGTTTCTGTACCTTTGGTGTTGTAGTAATGTGTTAGCTGGTTAACAACTTCCTCCAAATCCTTATCTATTAGAATATCGAGGGTGTTACCAATGGCTTCATTTGCTGAGTAGCCGTAGATGCGCTCAGCGGCTGGATTAAACGAAAGAATGACACCCTGCTTATCTGTAGTAATAATGCCATCAGCAATATTTGTTAATATGGCTCTTTGATAACGTTCACTCTCACGCAATGCAGTTTCAACCTGTTTGCGTGCAGTAATATCTCGGAGATACATAGAGATACCATCCTGACTGGTATACAGGTGAGTCTCCAGCCAGATATCTTTCGGTGAGTAAAAGATTTCTGTTTCGACCATTGACTGGTCTTGTTGTGCTTTGATTAATGGCTTATACAGATAACTGCCTAATTCCGGCAGGTAATCCCATATATTTTTGCCAAGAAGGCTGGAAACGCAAACATCAAAAAGTGACTCTGCCTTGGTGTTAGCAAAGATGCATTCCATTTTGTTGTTAAGTTCAAGATAGGCGTCAGTTGTATTATCAAGAATAGTCGTGATTTGGATGCTTTTACGCTGGCTTTCCAACTGTACCTGCTGACGTGCTTCATATTCATCAATGGTCTTTTGACGTTGTTCTAAAATAGCGCTACGCATGCGATCAAAGCGATTAACGAGATTTCCTATTTCATCTTTGCCCTGTCTGGGTAAAGGGGCATCATAATTGCCTAAACTAATTTGTCTGGTTGCTTCAACAAGTTTTCCAACCGGTCTGCGCACGGCCAGTTCCATAGTGACACCAGCAACTATGCTAATAATGAATACACCACCAAAGATAATTATTAATAACTGCCAGCGCTGATGGTTTAGTTCTTCATGTCGATCGCTAAAGTCAGCGATGACTTCAAGGTGGCCCAGGAATTTGTTTTTGTATTGAAGGGGGTATTCCATTGCATTCATGTATTCATGCATTTCAACATAACTAGGCTCAAGGGGGTAGATGAGGCGCTGCTGACTATCATAGGCGTTGAGTACCAACCAGCCTGGATTGGTTATTTGGAGTGAGTCAAGGATGGAGTAGAATTCACCAAGATCATTCGCAAGCAAGTGGACGCTAATACTCTGGCTAATATTCTCCAGCTGCACCATCAGAATTTTATGGTGGTCCTGGCTTAATAACTTATGGTTATGGGGCAACCAGACAAATGTCACAATAGCGACACCTATAAAGGTGACGATGAATAACGGGATAAACAGCTTAAGTTTTAAAGGTAGGTACATAAGTCTTTATTGCTTCAAGTGTACTACTGAGAGAAAGGTTTTAGATCAATAGTAGATAGGTTGATATAATCTTCCATGCTAGTGCGTGTAGTGTTAGTTATCGGTATTTTGACAAGCATTCCCTTACCTTTAGCGCTCTGCTCCAATTGTAAAAAGCATTGATTACTTTTTTGATATGCGGTTTTGGAATACGTGGATGAACTATCACTGGATGTGGTGTCAACGGTTGGGTACGATATATGACCTTTAAGTGCTTTCGTACAGTTTCAGGCTGAATATCAAAGGTACTTTGCACGCCGCACAGTTGAGAAAGATATTCGAGTATCGGATGCCAGCTATCGAAGACATGACGTGCATCGTGTTGCGGTACAACGCCGACACTATAGGTCTGTTGAGCAGCGAATAGAGCATGGCTGTGCAGAGTAATGATCAGCAGTGCCGAATAAAACAGGCCGGGTTTACGCCTAAGGCAGGAATTTTGCATTCAGTAAAAACTTTTATCAAGTAAAACGAGGGAACTATATTATATGTCGACTTCAATTATATTTTCCTTAATATATTTTATACTTATGCAGTAACTTTCGGTGACGCAGAGTACCTGAGTAAAATGCTCAACATGCGATAAGGTTTGAGGGTGATTATTTGTGGCGATTGTCTTCGCAATGATGTGACATAAAAATTTGTAAAAATTCAGTACAGGACATGAATGTAAAAAAACAGGTCTGTGCTGGAACTAATATCTCATGCAATTTATTGTGCTAGAGGCATTATGTGTGGTGGTGTCGTGATTGCTTGAATTAACAAATAAGAATCATTATCATTTATTTGTCAATTTAAAATGGGTAAAGGCAGTGAAAACACCACGATTTCAACAAAGACTTACATATGGTTTACTGTTTTGGATTGGACTGAACGTGGTGATGACGGGCAGTCATGCAGACGAGTCTCCCGATCCTGCTGAAATTGCGATTGGTGAACGGTTTTTCCTGGAAACCCGTTTTGCCCAGGCCTGGTATGCACATCCGACGATGGCTGAGCCAGCGCTTGAATATACGCTTACCACCAGGGACCCCATGCGGGGCGCATTTGCCGGTAAGACAATGAATTGCCGAGCCTGCCACATGGTAGATGAACATGCGAAAGATATAAATGGTGGAATGCGATCATATACTGATTTTGCACATCGAAGTCTGGTCCCGCAACGAAAAGATGGCCAGCATGTGACAGCGCGAAATTCCATATCGCTAGTCAACATTAGCGTCCCACGAGATAACGACACAGTTTTTCATTTCGATGGTGAATTTAATTCGATGGAGGATTTGGTCATCGCTACTTTGACTGGTCGTAACTATGGTTGGTTACAGACAGAAAAGAACATGGCAATGAAACATATTGCCAATGTGATTCGAAGTGATGATGGTAAAGGCGAGTTAGCCCGAGAGTTTGGTGGAAGCTATCGCAAGATACTGACTGGGACTGATGTAAATATTAAAACTGACTTTCGTTTACCTCCTGAGTATCGTATCAATGTCATGCATTCGAGTGACCATGAAATTGTTAGCGCAGTAGTAAAGCTGATCTCCGTTTATGTACAGGACCTGAGTTTTACTAGAAATGATCGTGATGAATATAACGCTAGCCCCTATGATCATTTTCTGAAAAAGAATGGCCTTCCACGTAAGCCAGCTACTGGTGAAACGACAGCAGTATATAGCCAGCGTTTAGCAGGCCTGGTTTCAAGGGTGAAGTTTCCGAAGTTTGTCACGAAACAAGAAGGTAAATTTGTTTCTCACCAGCAGGCATTTATCTTTGGAGAAAAAGAACTTGCAGGCATGAAACTGTTTTTTAGAAAAGGCAGTAACAAAGACAATGGTGGTAATTGTGTTGCATGCCATAGTGCACCACACTTTTCTGATTTTGGATTTCATAATACAGGCTTAACACAAATAACGTATGACCAGGTGCATGGTCAGGAGGCCTTTAATAAACTACATATTCCCGATTTGGAAATACGAAATAAAAACCATAATATGTATTTGCCGGCGACGGCTAAACATCCGCTTGCCAGTGGTAAATACCGCAGTATGATCAATCAGGACAAACCGGGCATCACAGATTTAGGTTTATGGAATGTATTTGCCAACCCGGATATACCGAAGCCACAGAGTAAGCTGAAAAATATTTTGTGCCAGCAGGTAAAACAACAGTTAGCAAAAGACTGTAGTGAGGCGAATCTGTTGCCATTTACCATTGCGGCATTTAAGACGCCGATATTGCGTGACCTTGGCCATTCAGCACCGTATATGCATAGTGGCAAGTTTACGAATCTGAAAGAGGCGATTGGTTTTTATCATGTCAGTAGCAGCATGGCAAAAAGTAGTCAGTTAAGAAATGCTGCGCCCAAGCTTCAGCAGATTAATTTGATTACAGAAGATATTGATGCTCTTGTTGCATTCGTCAATGCACTTAATGAGGACTATGAATAAAATATACGTTTTAAAGAAATTTATAGCAGAGCCTGTAAATTTAGCTTGCCATCTTTAACCGGGGGACACCAAAAATAGGCACCTGAGATGGGCTGGGTGAAACTGAACAGTGCATCGGTAATTCCGTCTGTGTTACCTATCATGCGATTAAGAATTGCTTCAAATGCATCAAAGGATTTACCAAAGGCGACAAACATCAGGCCTGCATCCATACCCTCTGCCCACGGCATAGAGCGACGCACGATAAAGGCTTCGGGGTCAAAACTTTCCTGTGCAGTACATTTGACGTGAGCTGACTCTGGCGCCTCATCAAATTCTTCATTGTCACTTCGGTGTCGACCAATGACATCATCCTGCTCTGCTTCGCTCATGTCATGTAAGTGATCCAGATCATGACGCCATTGTTGTACGGCAACAAAACTGGAGCCATCAATGCCAGCACCGTGTCCCGTTACAATTGCTGCCGCGGCCGCTGCATCATCTTGTGGATTTTCGGTGCCATCAATATAACCACTGAGATCGCGGCTATCGCGATACATAAAACTGTCGACCACATCTTCAAGCTTAAAATCGATGGCTAAAGCCTGTTGGATGCGACGTGAGCGGTGGAATAGTTCACCGCGGTCGTCACCACGTAACCAGCACCAGAGTGATGCTGGAGTTGAGGGGATATCGATACCGGGGCCAGTAAGTACAGGCGGGTTGTGCATACCGTAAATATTTTTGCCGATGTTCATAAGTAATGACAGGCCAATACCAATCACTGTCGTCTCACTATCAACGATTTCCTGTAGTGCCTTTAAACCTTCAAGTGGATCCATTTCCGGTTCCAGTTTGAACGTCATATAACGAGCGAGCTTGGGTGTGGGAGCGAGAATTCCGCTCTGATACTGATTCATAAAATCTCCTTCATAATGGCAGGCTTTTATTACTGTACCTCGGTTCACTCCATTAAAGATAATATAAAACAGCGTTGGGGTGCTAATTATATTGCCAGGATCATTACTTTATTGCGTTAGTGGCCAAGATGTTTCCAGAAGCGATTGACATAATCCTGTTTTTTATTTTTGACAGGTATTCGTTGCATGCCCTGAATAAGAAAAAAGCCATCGGCTTCCTCTTGTGCTTTGACCAGCAAACCGTCGTATTGTGATTGCAGGCTAGTCTCGACATATTCGAAGAGTTGTTGGCCGATGCCTTGATGATGGTATCGAGGGGCGACATAGATTCCATGCAATAGCATGGCGGTTTGTCCATCGGGGATATCTTTAGGGTCAGCCTCTTCCCAGGCAGCAACGCCAACGATGTTATGTTCATCCTTTTCTGCCACCGCCATATCAATGTGTTTGAAGTCTAGATCCGTATAGCGATAGCTGGGCAAAGACAAACGTTTGACCCGCTCCGGCAGATTCCAGGTCATGATAGCCGCTTCGATGACATGATTTACATGTGCAAGATCATCTTTTTTGGCCAGACGTATATGTAGCGTAGGTGACGACATTTCAGTGCTTAAGGCTTAACAGTTTGAAACAAGGGGCGATAGAGAAAACCCTGCACTCGATTAATCCCGTAATGATTCGCAGTGGAGAGCATTTCTTTTGTTTCGATACCTTCTAATATAGAAAGTTTGCTCGTTTGTGCGGCAAAATCAAGTATTGAACGAAACATGCGGGCATAGATTTGGTGTGCAAGTTTATCATTCCAGGAACGATCAAATTTCAAATAGTCTACCAGTGACAGTACTTCCAATGACAGGAGAGAGTGAGATGCGCCAATATCGTCGAGTGCAGTTTTGATATTGTTTTGTTTTAATACCATATGCAGGGCTGCGGTAGCGCGGGCTTCGTGGATGTCACTGTTTTCGATAAGTTCAACGATTATGTTTGACCTGCTGCGGAGCTGTTTTATCAGAGGAAGACTTGCTATTTCCTTCAGCTCTATAGAGTGGGGATCAATATTGATGAACAGATCATAGCCTTCAGGGGCATAGTCGATTTGCAATCGCTTTAGCTCCTGCTCAACTTGTCGCAGTACGGGTAAGTCCATGTGCAAGTACCCGAATACCTCTAGCGGGGGTATGGCATCGCCATTGGCGGCATAAAAGCGGGCAAGTGCTTCAAAACCCTGGATGTCACCGCTACGGGTGCAGATGATGGGTTGGTATTCGACACCGTAACGTTGTCTAGCCACTAGTTCATAGATAGAGGCTATTGGATGACCAGTGTCGTGTGCATGACTGTTTGCCAAGTGATTCATAAACGTATTTTCAATTAGGTTAATGCCCCATACAGGCAGCCAGATTAAGTAATTCCTCGTCCGTGGGTTGGTGTTGTTCAAGATCCACGGTGTTAATTAAACCGCTCTCAATAGCGGATCTAACCTGTTGATTGTCCCAGCTCAAGATTTCATAACCCGTATCACGGTCGAGAATTCGTAAACAGGCATTGCTGTGATCCAGCCAAGCGTCCAAGATAAATTTCACATGCTGCTCCTTTTTCTAAATGAGAATCATTCTCAATATAGATCCGAAGCCGCCATTCTGCAAGCCTTACTCGTCAGCAAGTAGACTTATTGTAAAAGTGGATTAGTAACCAAAGGGGTCAATTTTTCCTGCGGTCTGGCGGATTTAGCTTGCCTCCTGCCATCCAGGACCATTGTCCACTTCAAGGTGCATCTGCTGTTGGTTATCCGGGACTTTCATGGTCACCAGTTCTTCGGCACTGGAGGGATGAATGGCAATGGTGTTGTCAAAGTCAGCTTTTGTCGCTCCCATTTTCATGGCCACGGCAAAGCCCTGCAACATTTCATCGGCACCGTCACCAATGATGTGAATACCGACGACTTTTTCAATCTCACCAGCACAGACCAGTTTCATAGCAGTCGTTGAACCATGGTTCGATAAGGCATGACGCATAGGTGTGAAGTCCGTGCTGTAGACACTAATTCGGTCAACATAACGGGCACACGCCTCGGCCTCGGTTAAGCCCACTGTTGCAATCGGCGGATGTGAGAACACCACGCTAGGGATATTGTCGTAGTCTACTTTGCTGTCGGTTTTATGATTGAACAAACGTTCGGCCAGTTTACGCCCTGCTGCAATCGCTACCGGAGTCAACGGTGTTTTACCGGTAATGTCACCAATTGCGTATACGCCATCGGTATTGGTATTTTCATATTCATTGACCGGAATAATACCGCCGGGTAAAACCTCAATACCGGCCGCTTCAAGATTCAAGCTATCCGTATTGGGACGACGACCCACGGCCCAGATGACAGTATCAAAACCGATCAGTGCCTGATCATCGTTTGATTTGACGACAATGCCTTCGGCACTTTGTGTCAAGGCCGTTACCTGAAAGCCGGTTTGTACGCGTATACCCTGGCGCTGCATTTCACTTTCCAATACGGCGCTGATCATCGGATCAAAGCGTTCCATGATGCGGTTTTCCAGTGCAACCAAAGTCACTTGTGAACCGAGCGCACTTAACACGCCGCTTAATTCTACGCCGATATAGCCACCACCAATCACGGCGACACGTTGTGGCTGGGCCTTGAGTTTAAAAAATCCGTCTGAGGTAATACCCATTTCAGCACCGGGTACGGGCGGAACAATAGGTTGGCCACCAGTGGCAATGACGATGTGATCAGCGGAATATTGTTTTCCACCGACGTCAACGGTATGGGCATCGAGAAAACTGGCAACACCCGAAATACGTTCAATGCCACTTTCTATTACATAGTTATTCCAGTAATTCGTAATGTTACTGATGTACTGTTCGCGCGCACTGATCAGTTTGCGCCAGTTGGTAAAACCACGACGCGCGGGAATACCAAAGTCATTGGCATCATCCACGGCATGCGCCAGGTTGGCGGCATACCACATAATCTTTTTGGGGACACAGCCATTGTTAACACAGGTGCCACCCATTTTTTGTGCTTCAATGACGGCCACTCTTTTACCATACTGGGCAGCCTTTTCTGCGACGGCCAGACCGCCACTGCCACCTCCGATCGCGATCAAATCATAGTGCTGTTTATTCATGGTTATGCCTTATTAAAAATGCAGGGCGGGCAGTGCCTACACTGCAATACTTATCATTTTGATACAGATAGGGTGATGGTTTAATAACATCACTCAGTCTGTTATCAGGTGTAAAAAAAGGTGGCTCAGTGGGTGAGCCACAAAAATCTCCCTGGAGGGAGTTGGGGGATCGTTAAGCCACTTGTGACTTATTTAAATATTGTTCCAGGTCTTCCGAACCACCGATGTGATCACCATTGATAAACACCTGAGGTACTGTTGCCATACCGGAGACCGCACGAATAGTGGTCTCGGTGTAGTCACTATTCAGCAGGAGTTCGTCAAACTGGATACCGGCGTCATGCAACATACCCTTGGCACGCACACAGTACTCACAACCTTCACGGGTGAAGATAGTGACATCCAGCGGCTTGGCGGCTTCCGGTGCGATGTAATTCAGCATGGTATCGGCATCGGAGACTTCAAAAGGGTCGCCAGGCTTGTTCGGTTCGATAAACATTTTTTCAATGACGCCGTCTTTCACCAGCATGGAATAACGCCATGAACGCTCACCAAAACCAAGATCATTTTTTGGTACCAGCATGTCCATGCCGCGACTGAAATCGCCATTACCATCAGGCAAAAAGCTTATGTTGAAAGCCTTTTGTTCATTGCGCCACTCGTTCATGACAAAGGCATCGTTGACTGAGACACAAATAACTTCATCGACACCTTGCTGTTTAAGTGCAGGTGTTAGCTGGTTGTATCGTGGTACATGGGTTGATGAGCAGGTCGGCGTAAAAGCACCTGGCAGTGAAAACACAACGACAGTCTTGCCTTTAAATACATCGTCACTGCTAACATCGACCCACTCGTGATTACGACGAGTTCGAAAAGTAACTTGTGGTATGGTTCGGCCTTCATTATTTTTTAACATGTTTATCTCCTGTAAGTTAAATGGGTTGTTGCCTAAATCAAATTGTTATTACATGGGTTGAGCAATGTGATGCGCTGAGTAACGCTCCACTTTGCGAGATCGGTTCCAGATCCGTTCATGAAAGTGGTAAGCGACGGTATTTATCGCCGGTTCGACCAGTGCAATGGCGCCGCCAACCAGTACGCTACCGGTCATCAGATACGCCACCGTGAAGGCCACGGTGAAATGCACTGCTGCGAAAGTCATTGTCTTATTCATGGTTTTACCCTCCTTCACGCCAGGGTGTTTGCTGGCTACGGGAAGAATTATCGGTGTTGTTGAGCAAGAGGAAAAATCGTTTGATTTTATAATAACAATAGATTTTGACGATGATTAAATACAGCTTGGTTGATGCCAGGTTATTGCAGGCAAAGACGGAAGGTAGAGAGTTTAGTGGCTGACTTCTGGCAACCGCCGGGCATAGACGGCTGCGCGGAGGCTTAACAGTCCCAATATCAAAATGAGAGAGTGAAGATTTAATATGTCAGCATTAAGGCCGACTGCACCGCCAAAGAGCATTGCCATACCTATTATTGTGTTACTGATGGCGACGTAAACAGCCCGGGTATCGTTATTGACCATATCGACTAAGCAGATCTTGCGACCCAGGCGTACGCCGCTGTGGAATATGGTCAGATAGAGAAAGACCAGCGCATGGAATAATGGTTGCGTGACGAGGTCAGATCCACCTTGCATCAGAGAGAAAATCACAATGCCCAGTAGCCCCGCCGTCAGGGAGGCCATGCTCATAACCATGCGGCTGGAGCGATCCCCCAGTTTTCCCCACAGTGGTGTACTAATGCTGTTGGCAATACCACTAGCGATGATCAACATGCCAAGACTCGCAACACCGCCTACGGCAGGATTAACTTGGCACTCGAAAGTTCATTGGCAATTTTGTTGATCAGGTTGGCGAGCAAGTAAGCGAAAAAGTTACGTGGTTGATCCTTACATTCTGCCTCAGGGATATCCTTACAGACACGTGCATCTTCATCACCTGTCATCAGGTTATAGGCACTATTGATGGTGTTTTGTTGTTTCAATATCCTGTCTAGGGTCTGATTAGCTGAAACAGGGGACGGTATAAAACCCCCTGTACATACTTAATCGAAAAACGGCGTGAGATTTACAGCATAGCATCGGCTTCAATATCGCAAATAAAACGTATCGCATGTGAGTTGATATTGATAAAAACATCAACACCAGCAGGAGCGTAGTCAATCTGAATACGCTTGAGGTCCAGCTCTGTCTGGCATAACAATTCGATATCATCATATAAAATCGCGCTAGTGCTTCATATCCCATAATCTCATCGCTGCGGGTATAGACGCTGGGTTGGTATTCCACACCATAAGGTTGATGTTTGACGATATCCTCGATCTGATAGCAAGTCTGAACCTGTTCGCGAATTTTCATTGTTAGTAATTCATACGGTTACTTTATAATCACTGTTATATCATCGGCTCGAAACTTCTTATGATTGAGTCATGAGCCAGCCTTTTTGGTTTTACGTTTCCGGCTTTTTGTCCCCGACATTGACTGTACGGTATTGGGCAGATTATTCAGGATGATTTTGGCAAAGGCCTCTAAGGCAGCGCGGCGGGGAAAGCTATGCCGAAACACCAGTGAGACGCGTCGTGAGGCATTGGGGATTTTCAGGGGCTGGGCCACCACGCCAGTGCCACTGGTCCAGGAGCCTCGCATGGCTAGTGCCGGTACCAGTGTGATGCCAAAACCGGCACCGACCAGTTGTATTAGTGTCTCCAGGCTGGCGGCACGCAGGTCGGCCATTTCCCCCTGGCTTTGGCGTTCTTTTAGGTGACAGGCCTCCATGGCCTGTTTCGCCAGGCAATGGCCTTCGGCCAGTAGCAGCAGGTTTTCCTTATCCAGGTCACGCAGGTTAATTTTGTCTTTGGTATAAAAAGCATGGTTGCGTGGGTAGGCGACCCAGAAGGGTTCATTAAACAAGGGGATGGTTTCAAGATCCTGTTCCTTCACCGGAGTGGCCAGCAGGGCAGCATCGATCTCATGATTGCGCAAGCGTTCTAACAAAATGTCGGTTAGTTCTTCCGATAACACTAAACGCATTTGTGGATGTTGTTTCTTTAATGGTGCGAGGATCAGTGGCATTAAATAGGGGCTGAGAGTCGGGATAGCACCGATGCGTAGAGAACCCGACAACGGGTCCTGATGTGCGCGGGCCAGTTGTTGAATCACATCGGCCTGTTCCATTATTTGTCGGGCATGGTTGAGGATTTCCTTGCCGACGGGGGTAATCTCGACGGAGCGGTTGGTGCGTTCGAAGATGGTCACGTCCAGTTCGTCTTCCAGTTTTTTGATCTGGCCACTTAAGGTTGGCTGGCTGACAAAGCAACGTTCTGCCGCTTTGCCGAAGTGGTGGGTTTCGGCCACGGCAATAATGTATTTCAGGTCGCGAAGATTCATGGTTTTTTATAATAGTTATTAACGATGAATTTAGTATAAACAATCGAATGTCAATATCAATAGTTATGGTTGTGATAGGGCGCCACAAACAGTGAGGCAGACCAATAACGCGATACTAATTCTGCCATGCCCAGTGTGAGTGGAACTGGATAATGGTTTTAGATATAGAGTCAATTCAGTTTTAAGTGCAGCGATTGTTATTGAGGTGTAGAAGGCTGTTGAGTCATTGCATCGACAAGGCTGCCATTTCAGTATTTTATAGAGAGCGTTTGCAAAAATTAATTTCTAACCTGCTACGGTAGCGATTGACCTTGCTGGATATTTTTGAGTAAAAAGAGCCAGGCACTGTAAGAAATCGATGCTATATTTATGCAGCATCTTTTTACAAGACACTACCTGATCGTTTGCTTAATAAATGATGCTAGGCCCCGAAGTGCTGATGTGAGTAATATTGAAATTCTCAAACGCGCCTCAAATATTTTTATCTCCTGGTTTAAATATATTACTCAGTCGATGTTAAAGGTTTTACGGATTGCTGCTTAACGAATTCGTACGACACTTTGT
>Ga0316204_10002043_pt1 | contig 48697 bp, 37 predicted proteins | sample 6monrhotite_MG_2_FD_205661 | JGI IMG/M metagenome (GOLD analysis project Ga0316204, IMG submission 205661) | Microbial mat bacterial communities from mineral coupon in-situ incubated in ocean water Damariscotta River, Maine, United States -... | ecosystem: Environmental > Aquatic > Marine >... | reverse complement strand
AGCGTTAGAAAGGTCTCGATAGCTCCAAGTTTGAGCTACACCAACTTTCTAAAGCGAGGCTTATTTTGGGAGAATTGTGGGACTCTCCTGTTTAACCGGCTCGTTCAAAGAATAGAACGAAGGACAGACTGCGCAGGTAACACGAAAAGGGACTCTAACATCACGTAAAGCCTCCCTAAAGGTTAAGCTAACACCATGCACGCACGTTCCGCGCAAAACCCGCGCATTAAGATTTCAGAAAAGAAAAATGGGCTAGGATTTTCATCCTAACCCATTGATTTGAAATGGCGCGCCCGGAAGGATTCGAACCTCCGACCGCCTGGTTCGTAGCCTCACAGGCTGCCATAAGTAATTGATTAACAAAGGCTAAAGACGATGCCCGTTGCCCAATTTGCATCACAAAGCATAACAATGCACAACTATTGTCGGAAATTTGTCGGAAAACTTTTCCGATGATTAACTGTTAATACTAAGGCTGATTAATATTAGCTTTAGCTACTGCCGCAATAACCGCTCCACCTTCAGGGTCAATTAGCAATGCAAAATCATTAGGTAATAAGAATATAAGAACGATGAAATATACTCCCTATATTTATTAAGGTTATTCATATATCTACCTAAAAACAACAGAACAATAAAAAAACACCTCACAGAGACGAGTTGTTTGATTTCATGATGCTCCCGGAAGGATTCGAACCTCCGACCGCCTGGTTCGCAACCTCACTATCCACCATAAGTGATTGATTAAAATAAATTTAAAGACGATGACTACTGCTTAAATAGCAGGATTTAGCACTAAAATGCAGCACTAACGTCGAAATTCACTAGCGGGAAATCCGCAAGTGAGAAATAAAAAAGGATTACGCCAGCACGACGTAACCTTTTGATACTTATTTTATTCTTTAAAATGGCGCACCTAGAAGGAGAAACTTCGAACCGCCTTTTCCAAACATTAGAGGAATGGAATGAGTTTCTAGAGAAATATGCGCCATTCTTCAAGGAGGTGGCGTAATGAACCTATCTCCTTCAAATAAAAGCAAAAATGGTGCTGCCCCTACCCCGTTTTCACTCCGTTTAACGTTTGATGAGCGTGCCATTCTTGAGGGTGCTGCTGGTGATAGGCGCGGCCTCTAAAATTTGGAGGTTAATATGAAACTGGCAACAAGATTTGAATTGGCAGCGAAAAGTGAAAACGAGCTGCGTGGTTTATTAAGACAAGCTTTTAATGTACTTGCGAGAAGTGATTTTGACTCTTACGAAAGACGGAATGCATTGGCATCAATTGAGAATATTCAAAATGAACTGCGCTCAAGGGCTCCATGCCCTTGATGCGCTACTTTCAAACTCCCTCAATTTGAATATCGAACGACTGCTGAATCAGCTCCATAATGTAATCAATTTCGTTGATGTTCGATAAACCAACTTCTACTTCGCCATTACCCCAACGACCGAGTTCAGAAACATTACTGCAAATTCCTTTGGGGTCGTGTAACTTAGAAAACTCCATATTTAGAGATAACCGCAAACGAGTTTTCTGGGGGACTATATCAACAAAATTAGTGGTCGATTTAAAAGCAATATAAAGCTTCTTGTATTCTTCGACCACTGAGGAATCAATATTCATAATTCTCTTTTTCAATGCGTGATACAACTCTGACATATCACCCGTCAAATGCTTGTATCGGTCTAATGTATATACAGTGTCTTGTTTCGCTTTTGGCTTATACAAATCTAGAACATCGTCAGCAAGTTTCGGCGAATGCCAAATTGATTTTGCCTTCTCGGCCAGGAGCTTGGCTCGATGTTCAATGTGTTCAGCATTCCATACGTCTGTTGTTCTTAAATATTCATTTAATCTAATAGGAGAGTCGTCAAAGCCGCCGCCGATTTTCTTCTTTTGGACAAAGGGCCGATCACTTAGCTCCGAATTGTATCCGGTCAGCGTAATATTTCCGAGCGTATGAAGATACTCCTTTTGAATATTCTCCCAATCGTCCCCGAGCATCTTTTTCCACTCAAGAGGTAGATCAGGATTTTGCGGCAAAATGTGTTCGATTGTGTACTCATCAACGCTCACAACCTCCTTGCGTTTAAAATTTTCAAGGCGATCCAAAAGATAGTTTCTAGTTCTAAAATTGTAAACGTCTTTGGCTACAATTTCTTTTTCAAATTCAAAATCATCGGGAAAACGCTTATAGCTATCGAGCAACTGAAAAGCAGCTTTTACACTCTCAAGATATGAATCGGATTTAACGGACTTATACAAACCCGAAAACGTTTTGTTCAAACTATTCGTTGGTATACCGCAAATTGCTCTTCGGAAGACATAATTTTCAACCAAGCAAAGAATCTCATAAAATTCATCTTCAGCCAGCAATTCATCATGATAATCGCAATAAACGGCCAACAAGAACGGATAACTTACGTCCACCTTCAATTTGGAAATACGCTTAAACGCTTCTTTTAGTTTTGGCGTAGCCTCTTGATGCAAGACCATATTCACATAGAACTTAGAAAAGCGATGGATATCGGCTACAACACCACTTATATTATCTGGCGAGCTTGGGCCAAGCACGAATCCTTTAAATGCTTCATACACTTGATTTATATTTGGTATCACTCCTGTCTTAACACAGAGGTAATCCCTCATAAATGAATCGAATTTACTCGCATATTCATTGCCAAATCGCTGCTCCATTGGAAACCAATGTTTCTCGTATAGCTCCGTCTGTAAATCAACCTCTTGCCCCATTAGCACATAATTTCGTATGAGATCAGCTTGTGAAAGATCGAGTCCAGTACTGTTAAGGCTTTCGAATATAAGCTGCGGATTGTCTACATCCTTTTCAAGAGCAACATCAACAATGAACAAACGCATCAATCCGTTGTAAACATCTTCAATATTGTCAGGGTTTATTTTGTTCTTAAAATACTGAAAATTCTCATGCACTCGCTTTGAATTTGAGCCTTCAATCTCGACGCCCTTCAGTATATTGATTAACGTGTCTTTATCTCCACGAGTCAGGAGGAGCTTGTATCTTAAGTCGCCTTCCTCCTCAGCATTGAATAAGTAATAATTCTGGAGTTTTGTTGGGCTTGTTTCCAGACATGACTCATTTTCATTCAGAAATTCTGCTAAAGCTGCGATAAGCAATGTGATTGTGGTAAGGCGCTGCTGGCCATCTATAACCAACAACCTGGGAACATCAGAAACGGTATGAATACTTTCTTGAAAATAGACTACAGAGCCCACAAAATGACCATGAATATTTTCACTTTGGCTGACTCTAATAATATCGCTAAAAAGCTGTTCGCACTGTGTTTGATGCCAACTGTAAGTACGCTGGTAAATAGGGATAACGAACTGCTTTGGCCCTTTAATGACACTTAGGAGGTTTGCGGATGTAGCTTTCATTTTTAAAATCGCTCCTTGATGTATTCATGTTGCCGCTTGCCTTCTAGCATATCCGTCGATGGCCCACTTCTTACATAGAATTCAGTATCCTCGATAAAGCAGGGAGTATTAGCCATTCCACAGCCGACGCGTAACACCTTCATTCCATCAACCTCTACAAGCTTATAATCTATAAGCGGATAAAACCCTTCACCAATCTTTGACTTTATGTGGTTCTTGAAATTGAGAAGGTATTTGTCTTCGTTTTTATAAAATTTTTGTATTTCGTTATCCACACCAGAGATCGCACCATCATCCTTCACACCGACCAGCAACTCTCCCCCTTCTGAATTTAGAAACGCACCTATTGATTTAAGGGCTGCTTTTTCAATATATTTTTCTTTTGTCCCCTTTTTTACATCGACAGAAAAGGTTTCCTTAAATTCGAGCGTTTTTGATTCATTTTTTAATATAAGCAGCTTGATTTGGTCTTCTTCACTGATTGAATCCTTGGCAAGCATTTTGTAAATTTTCTGCCCCAAATTATCTTGCGCTAAATCTCGAAAATCTGGATCGCTCATCAACCTACCGAAAATATCCTCATTACCTTCCATTCGATCTATAACAAGACCTTCAAATGATTTTTTAAATATGTGCAGAAAATCCGCCATTGTATTTACTTTTGCGGCTTGTTTCAGATTGTCATCGCCTTTTGCCTCAGCTTCGATCTGATCAAAAAACAATTGATCGGCTTCAGTAAAATCTGTACCAAACCGCTCATTCAAGAGATCAATAAGTTCAGATAACAATATTTCATCATCGTCGTTTTGACCTGTGCCTACGTCACTTGGGCCTTTTAGCGGTTTTCCTTCGCCTCGGCCTAAATCAATGCTGCCCTCACTAATTTTTTGTAGGCGGTAATACTCTAGCTCCACTTCATCTTCTAGATGATACGCTGGGCCAGAGGCTCTTCTAGGCAGTTTGGTGAGTAGAAAACGTAAATAGGTATATAGTTTTTCAAGATCAGAATCCTGGTAAGGGATTACCTGAGACAAAAAGGCATACATATTTCTAAAATTGACGAAAAGACTTTTAAGTTCTTCCTGATCGATCTCTTCCAGGGCCTTAAAACGATCAATAGCTAAATCTAGTATTCCATTCATTTTGGCGTGATCATGGACAGATTCTTTACGCTTCGGTGCAAAGTATACCGCACAAAATTGCTGAACCTCACTTTCGAAAACTACCTGCTTATCTTCAATTTGTGATTGAAGGCGATACATATGGTGCGGCTCTGTTAATTCCTCCGCTTCAGTCACTTCGTAGAATGGCTTGAATGCTTTATAAATCTCATCTCGGGTGTTTCTAAAGTCCAAAACAAAGGTATCTTCCTTGCCTGTTGCGGAGCGGTTCAATCTCGAAAGAGTTTGTACTGCTTGGATGCCAGATAGCTTTTTATCGACATACATAGTATGCAAGAAAGGCTGATCAAATCCCGTTTGGTACTTATCTGCCACGAGGAGTACACGGTACTCTTCGGTGTCAAATTGCTCAGGCAGTTCCCGCTCGCTTATTCCTCCATTCATTCCGACTTCAGTGAATTTTTTTCCTGGTAAATCAGGGTCTTCAACAGTCCCTGAAAAAGCGACCAATGTTCGGATATCGGAATAGCCTTTATCTTTTAGATATTTGTCAAATGATAGCTTGTAACGAACTGCATGCAATCGAGAATCTGTAACCACCATGGCCTTAGCTCGTCCGCCAATCTTATGTTGCACAGACGCTCGAAAGTGCTCGATCATAACTTCGGTCTTTTGAGCAATGTTGTGAGGATGTAATGTTAAAAATCTGGCTAAAGCCCTAGCCGCCTTTTTACGCTCTACATTTGTGTCATCCTCTGCCGATTGCACAATGCGAAAATAGGTCTCGTAAGTTGTATAGTTTTTCAACACATCAAGAATAAAACGCTCTTCAATGGCTTGGTGCATTGTGTATTCATGGAATGGCGACTCACCTGAATCCCCTGGCTCATTAAAAACGTGCTTGGTCTTATATTTTGGTGTAGCAGTGAATGCAAAAAAGCTGATATTTTGCTGCCGACCGCGTTTCAGCATACTTCTAATAACTAGGTCTTCATCGTCCTCACCGTTCTCAACTAGGTATTCGGCTGCGGCTTCTTCGATGCCTTCTTTATTGAGCACATATTTCATCTCCATAGCTGTTTCGCCAGATTGCGAGCTGTGTGCCTCATCAATAATTACAGCAAAACGTTTTCCTTTTGTATTCAGAACGGCGCTACCTTCGCCTTCTTCCTTATTCAACTTTTCAATTGTTTCAGTTACGAAAGGAAACTTCTGTACTGTAGAAATAATTATTGGGGTTCCCGTGCTTAATGCCTTCACTAATTGACGCGTGTCTTCATTAATTTTTTGAACTACACCCTGCTTGTGCTCAAATTGGTAAATAGTGTCTTGCAACTGTTGATCAAGAACACGCCTATCGGTGATGACTACAACAGTATCAAATATCTTTTCATCATCGTTATTATGAAGACTGGATAACCTATGTGCTAACCAAGCAATAGAGTTAGACTTGCCTGAGCCTGCCGAGTGTTGGACGAGATAGTTTCTTCCTGCTCCCGCAGCTTGGCTATGTTTAATTAACTTTCTGACAGCATCTAATTGATGAAACCGGGGGAAAATCATAGTTTCTTTACGGATTTTTTTTATGCCTTTATCCGTAACCACCTTTTTATCTTCAATCTGCAAATGCATGAAGCGACCTAGAATATCCATCAAGCTATCGCTATCTAGAACTTCTCTCCATAAGTAGGCGGTTCGATAACCGCCATCGGACGCAGGAGGATTACCCGCACCACCGTCGCAGCCTAAATTGAAAGGTAAAAAGAATGTCTTATTACCGTTTAGGCGCGTCGTCATAAACACTAAATCTTGATCAACAGCAAAATGCACCAATGCACGCTTTTTAAATTCAAATAGCTTCTCTTTGGGGTCTCTATCTTTTTTATACTGAGACTTCGCATTTTCAACAGTCTGCCCTGATAATGGGTTCTTCAACTCCATGGTAATAATGGGCAAGCCATTCAGGAACAGTACGATATCGACCGACTTTTTATCATTGTTAGAAAAGTAGAGTTGGCGAGTGAAACTTAAAATATTAGCATTGTATAGCTCAAGAGTTTCAGGGTTCAGTTGCGTGCTGGGAGCAAAGTAAGCAACCATGATTTTTTTGCCGTACGACTTAAAGCCATAGCGCAACACATTGAGCATTCCTTGCGTTTCGAGAGTTTTGTACAAGTCATCTAATATGACTTTTTCAGCATCATCGCCATGAATGGCTTTTAGAGATTCCCATAGCTTTGATTGTGTTTTTTGGATAAACGAAATAACACGAGCAGGCTCAAAGGCGCGATCCGCGTCATAATCACTAGAACTGCCCTTGTGATAACAATCAACATCAACAAATTGATATTCTATTGCATCTTCCAATCGGTCTTCAGTGTGCTTTTTCATCATTTCTCCTAACCCACCAATACCGGGCATGCATTTTCTAGTTCTTCTAATTTTATACTCGACAAATCATCATAGTGGTAATGTCTAATACTATGGTCGCGCATAATATATCCTTCGGCATCCACGAACCTACTGGGGTCATCCATGCAGGAAAAAACAAATTTCTTAAGATGTAGTCGTTTTTTCTCGCCTGTGTACAGGTTAATGATGCTATGTAGCGCCTTGCACCAAGCTTCGCTTGCTTTTAATTGATCCACCAACCCCTCAGGCAAGGTGGATGATTTAAATTCGATACAATAAATTCCAATTCGATTATTCAAAAGCTGAAAAATCACAAAATCACATCGCTTTGACCATGGTTTCGCGTTGTCATCGAAAAAGTGGAAAAGCGGGTCGCTTTCTCCCTTGGGGTTCTTTCGATCCAATCGAACAACGATCACATCGCCACTAAACCCAAGCCGAACCTTTTGCTTACGTTCTTCACCACCCGCTAGAAATATTTTTTCTTCCAAGACAATACGATCATTATCTCTCTTAGTTACCACATACTCTTTGGTGTTTAAGTAAGATCGAAGTCCTCTGAAATATTTATTTGCATCCACTGCCATCAGGGTTAGTCGCCTTGAAAGTTTTTTATATTTTGAACGTCTATTTTTCCCGTCACGGCACTGGTAATCAGTGCGCTGCGATATTCGTTAAGCCTCTCAATGGTTTTGATATTCAATCGTTTCATTTGTTCTGACTTTTTTAATAATGCATCTAGGTAATTCACTATTTTTTCTTGCTCATCTATTGGTGGTAGCCAAACAATACAATTTTTTAGAATTCCATGAGTGATACTAAAAACTTTTACTCCAGATACATTTTTTCTTATCTGATATCTGAAAAGTTGAGAATCAAAGAGATAGGCTAAAAAACGCGAGGAAATAGTAACTTCTGGCTTGGCCACAACTGTGTGGTAACCCGCAAAAGTAGGCGACTCGCTGTTAAGATAAGAAAAGTTTCCAGACCCTTCTATGTCCTCTGAAGTGTCTGCGAAAACGAAATCGCCATGTTTTAGTAACGAATTCCCACCTGTCTCCAAATATATTTGATCCACACACTTTAGCTCATGGATCTCTGGAACAACTTCAAATCCATATTTTGAATGAATCTCACCGTAGTTGATGCAAGGTATACCTTCGTCCTTTAAGTTCGACTTTGTAATCCCCAGCCCCCTGCCAAAGGTGAAAATATGACGTAATTTTCTTATATCCCAATGTTCGGGAATATCACCTAACCATTCAACGTCAGAAGGTTTCATTTGGGTATTTTTATCAATGCCTTTTGTAACGGCCTGAGTGATAACAGCTATACGCTGCTCATCGAGCTTTTCAATAAGCGCTTTTTTCTTTTCAATTAGCAGATCTATTTGGCAAGTTTTATGATCCAAAAATCTAACTATTTTTTTCTGTTCATCCTCTGTGGGAAGCCATGCATAACAGTTCTTTAAAATATCTTGGGTAATACTGTATACTTTTACTCCAGATACATTCTTCCTTATCTGAGACCTAAATATTTGTGCGTCAATAAGATAAGCTAAGAACCTTGCATCATTATTAGTTTCAGGCTTGGCCACAACAGTATGATAGCCAGCAAAGATAGGTGTCTCACTATTCAGGTAGGAGAAGTTACCAGACCCCTCAATATCTTCTGAAGTGTCCGCAAAAACGAAATCGCCATATTTTAATAATGATCTTTCACCAGTTTCTAAATAAACTTGATCGACACACTTCAGCTCATGTCGCGCGGGGTCAACTTCAAACCCGAATTTTGAGTGAATCTCACCATAATTAATACAAGGAATACCTTCATCTTGTAAGTTTGATTTAGTTATTCCTAGCCCTCTACCAAAGGTAAAGAGATAGCGAAACTGTTTTAACTCCCAATGTTCGGGTATAGACTTAGGCCACTCGACTTCAGTATCTTTCCATTTTTCGTATGTAGATAACCCCATTAAACAACCTCCTTCAAGAGGTCTAAAACTTCCTTTTCCAACTCTTTAATTTCAGCTTCTATATCAGACAGTTCGCGCGGAGGTTCATATTGGTAGAAATGACGGTTAAATGGCATTTCGTAGCCTAGTTTAGTCTTGTCAAAATCAATCCATGCATCTGGGCGATAAGGTAGAACTTCCTTAGCCAAGTAATCTTCACAATGCTGCTCCACCAGTGCCAACAATGCCGTTTTGTCAACTTTGCCTTTATTGATCTTTTTATTCTCGTAATCCAATGGCAGGGGCAATGGAAGATCAAGCGGTAGTGGTACGTTTTCAGTATCCCGCAACTCTGAATCTGACTCTTGATTGCCTTTGTTATCAGTGCATATGTCAGCGGTAGGATCTCGTTCTGCCAAAGCACCAGGTGCTAGCAGTGCCTTTTTAAGTGCTGCATCAAGCTTGATTGGGCTTGTTTTGAATACTTTGGCAAGTTGTACTTCAAATTCATCCCTGTTTTTGACCTGTTCCCCATTACTGAATTTTGGCTTCAAGGCCTCCAGTACTTTTAGGATGTCTTGTTGTTGTTGCTTTCCTTCGGCTATCTCCTTTTCTATAGATGCCTTGTCTTTGCGTTTTTTACTTACTGCCAAATTGATGAAATAAGTGTTCTCAGTGAAAGCGGTTATACGTTTATCCGTCACCGCAAAGTTTAAGCGTAAAGGCCGTTCTACAGTGATTTTGAGATAGGCAAACTGTTGGTTCAAAAATATCTTGCTGACAAACTGTTCTTTGTCTTGATCACGAAATACCTTTTTCGGCAGCTCCACATTTGTCTTTATTTCAGACAGCTTACGCTTGTCATCATGTTTGTAGTCGGCATAAATTTTGGTTAACTCGGCAATGTGATCGGGTTCGCCTGGATTTTCTGGTGTAGCACCTTCGCCTAGTTTATTACGCTTATCCCCCAAGCTTTTCTTCATCTTCCAGGCGAAGTCAGTTCCATTGATCAGTTGCACCTTGCCTTGACGTTTGGGACTTTTTCGATTGGTGACAATCCAAATATAGGTGTAGATACCCGTGTTATAGAACATCTGATCTGGCAAGCCTATGACGGCTTCGAGCATGTCGTTTTCGATGATGTAGCGGCGAATATTGCTTTCTCCACTACCTGCGTCACCTGTGAACAACGGCGAGCCATTAAAGACGATGGCAATACGGGAACCTTCGCCGCCTTTTTCGCCTTTGATCGGGCCGAGAGTGTAATTTTCAGGTGGAGCCTGCATTTTTGAGATCATGTGCAGTAGAAACAGCAATGCGCCATCGTTTATTCGCGGAAGGCCTGGGCCAAAGCGACCATTGAAACCTAGCTTTTCGTGTTCGTCTGTTACGAAATCTTGCTCTGGCTTCCACTCGACTCCGAACGGAGGGTTTGCGGCCATAAAGTGAAAACGCTCATCTGGGTGGCCGTCTCCATCGACACGGCCTGGGTACACCTTGCCAGTACCGAGCGTGTCACCAAAGGCGATGTTGCTCATATCTTCACCCTTTATCATGAAGTCAGAACCACATATTGCGTAGGACTCGGGGTTGTATTCTTGGCCGTATAAACGAACTTCTGCCTTGTCGTTTTGTTCCACGATAGTGTTTTCGGATACCGACAAGATGCCGCCTGTACCACAGGCCGGATCATAGATTTTGGTTAATTTTCCCGCCTTATATATTTGCTCTTCACCACTGAAAAGCATATTGACCATTAGCTTGATAACCTCGCGAGGGGTAAAGTGATCTCCAGCCTCTTCGTTGGCTTGCTCATTAAATCGCCTAACGAGGTCTTCAAACAGATAGCCCATACCCATGTTGTCTAGCTTGTTGGGATGCAGGTCTTGAGCGGCAATTTTTTTAAAGATGTCAAAAAGGCGGTTAGCTTCTTCCAGCTTTTCAATTTCTTCTTCGAATTTGAATTTCTCTAAAATGTTGCGAGCGCGGCTGGAGAAACCCGCAATGTAGTTATTGAGGTTCTTTGCTAAGCCATCCGGCTCACCCAACAGTTTTTTAAAGGTAAATTCACTGGTGTTGTAGAAATTGATTTTAAATTTATGCGTTATTATTGTTTCAATCTGTTCTTCAGGCTTATCCTGTGCTTTGAGCTTTTTGTATTCCTTAAGAACATCTTGCTTTGACTCTTCAAGCACACAATCAAGTCGTCTTAGAACAGTTAGAGGGATCATTACCCGACGGTATTGAGGTGGACGATATGGGCCTCTTAAAAGATTGGCAATCTCCCAAATATCGTCACTTTGTTTTTTATACCGATTAAAATCCGTCATTTTTCACTCTTTGTTTGTTTACCAAATCTACGTTTAAACTCAATCTAACTGCTTATTTTGGATGTATAAGTAGCTAAGGCTTGTTCTCTTTCTTCTCTTCTATCCAACGGTCTATATCTACCGCCTTAAAGCGCCAGCTACCGCCGACTTTAAAGCCTGGGAGCTTGCCTTCGGCTGCTAGCTTATAAGCGGTCTTCTCGGCGAGCTTTAGGTACGCTGCAACCTCTTTCAAGGTCAAAATTTGATCAGTCATAGCATATATCGTCCTTAGAACTAAGGGGAGAATATGGGAAAATCGGGGAATTTACAACCATGGCTTAAATCCCATATTGTTAGACAAATCAAGCTAAACCGCCTCAAAGCCCCGGCAGAAAAAGTCCACTAACGGGTTATTTCGACTTAAAAAATGAAGTTATCTTCGGTTAGTTGGTTTGATTGAATATCGAGTATAGAGATTAAGTTATTATTTCCTAAATCCATAAAAGAGAATCCTCCTCCGACTATAGGAAATTGCATATATGTTATATTAAGGTCGGAAAATGATGTAATGTTTGATATAGCGGTAAGGTCGATTTTTTCATCAAGCGTAAAATCGAATATTGAGCTAAATGCTAGGGTAGGATTAGTATTTTCTTCTATAACGAAGATATCACTGCCCTCTCCGCCGAACATCTGATCGCTACCTTCTCCGGCAATTATAATATCATCACCTGCGCCACCTTCCAGCGTATCGTCACCGTTAAGTCCCGATATAGTATCATTGCCGGCAGTACCGATCAGGAAGTCATCACCGGATGTACCGTTAATTATTTGCCCGTCACTTACGTTGATAACCTCGAGTTCGAAGACATCTTCTGCTGTTGCACCGGCAAGGTCGGTAGCAATTACTCTTACAGATATAGTTCCGACTTCATCATTATCGGGAATGCCGCTGAATGTCATAGTTGCCGCATCGAATGTCAGCCAACTCGGCAGTACGGTACCGCCGGCAAGGGTTGCCGAATATGCAAGAATATCACCATGGATTGAGTCTATATCTGCGAATGTATTTGTCGGAATAGTGAAACTGAAAGCCGTATCTTCAAGAGTTGACTGATCGGCAAGTTGTACGGCAAGTGCAGGAGCATCATTAACATTATTAACAGTTACGGTAAATATATCGGTTGCCGGTATATTGCCTTCAACTCCGTCATTTGCCGTTACAACTACATCAAAGCTACTAACATCGCCGTTATCAGGGGTTCCGCCGAACACACCCGTTGCCGCATCGAATGATAGCCATGTCGGAAGTAATGATCCGCCTGCAAGAGTAGCGAAATATTCAAGAACATCACCGGCATCCGCATCATCAAAGTTACTTGATACATCAAGAGCAAATACGGCGTCTTCATCTATAGCAAAGTCGGTTATCGGAGCTATAAGTTGAGGGGCGATATTAGTCGGCGGAGTTGTTGTACCGCCATCTTCAAATATAAAATTTGCTGAGGTTAGGTCGGTAGATTGAAATCCTACAACGGCAAGTGTTTCACCGCTGCCTAAATCCACCCAAACCACATCTCCGAAATCTTCTATAAATTCATCCCTCATAACAATATCGGAAAGAGATGTAATGTGAGAAAGACTGCTGTGACTCAAGTCAATCTTCTCATCAATTGTGAAATCAAATATTGCATCAAACCCGAACAGATTATCTTCTATTACATATGTATCAATACCGGTACCACCGTAATAATCGTTGTTTCCCGTGCCACCTATAAGAACGTCATTGCCGGTGCCGCCATGAATTTCATCATCTCCTTCTAAACCGAGAATGGTATCATTGCCACCTAAACCATTAATCGTGTCATGTCCATTTGTACCGATCAGGAAATCATCCCCGATTGTGGGAATAGGAAGCGTAACGCCGGTAAAATCATCAACAGATAATAACGCAGAATCAACACCCGTAAGTCTTATTGTGTGATTATTATCAAGGTCGATAATCGCATCAGCTCCATCTTGCAATATAACGAGATCAAGATATGAACCTAAATAATTAAATGAATGATGTGTAAGGTCGATGATATCTTCACCGATTATGAAGTTGGTTATTACATCTTCAACACCGGAATTAATGTCGGCATTATGCTTGAAGATAAATGTATCACCGCCACCGCCTCCGGCAAATATATCGCCGAGAGAGCCACCCTCAAGAGTATCATTGCCGCCCCCGCCGATTACATCCAGAGTTCCGCTAACAACCTGCGAACCGTCAAGAAATGCTCCGTATTCAGATGACACGGCACCGCTAAAATCCACCTCTAAATGCCGGTTATCCGATGTTGCCACAACATCGTCAGATAGCTCAAGGATATGAACATCATCACTTACAAACTCCAGCCTATCAACACCCGTTGTCTGCTCAAAATCACTAGCTTCAACAATTGTTCCTACAAATCGTAAAACATCAAAACCGCCGCCGAAGGTAATTACAACGCCGCTATTATAAAGATAACCGTCAATATTATATGTTTCGGGAAGCCCCGTTCCTGAAAAACCACCGTCACCGAAGATAAAGTTATTAGCCGTAACAATCTGATCAACAACATCAATCCTGATTGCGTTGCCGTTGCCGAGCGTCCCCTCATACCAACTAAACGTTAAAAATGTGCCGTCAGGAAGGGCTGCCCCATCCGTATTGAAAGTAAGATTAAGGTCGGCAAAAGAGTTAATTCCCACAAAACTAACATCCGATAAATCTATCCTATCGCCCGAATCAAGACCTGAAATCAGCGTAAATTCACCCGCATTTTGCTGTAAAATTATTCTGTCAGAATCAAAAAAACCACCGGAAATAGTGTCGGAACCGCTACCGCCGTAAATTACATCATTACCCGTGCCGCCATCAATTAAATCACTTCCCGAACCACCATATAATGTGTCGTCATTCGCATCGCCGAAAATTGAGTCATTACCGGCACCGCCATAAATAACATCAAAACCACTACCGGCACTAATAATATCAGAACCGCCACGACCGTATAATATATCGGAACCGTCAAGCCCGATAATAAAATCAGAACCGGAACCACCAACCAGACTATCCGAATCAAACGTACCCACTATCTGACCACCCGCAGACACAGAACCCGATAACCCGATAAAGTCAGAGGCAGAAAGGGTGACATTACCCGTAAGCTCAATTTCTATCTCAGCAGAAGAATCTACATCCCTATTTATCCGAATTATAGTAATATCATTAGCAGTATCATATTCAAAACGCACCTCATTCATCTTGCCGGTAAACTCCTCATTACCGATAAACTCCGCATCAGCAAAAGAACTTAAATCTATCTTATCGGCTTCAGCACCAGCCGCAAAATCAGTAATAACATCTCGACTCCCACCTCCAACACCACTGTCTCCGGCACTATAAACAAAAGTATCCGCTCCCTGCCAACCTTCCAGTGTGTCAGCACCGGAACCACCTGTGAGCACGTTAGCAACATTAGAACCGGTAATAACATCTCCATTCTTTGAACCGACGACATTCTCGAAGTTATCAAAGGTTTCAGTTGGAACACCGGTTTCTATACCATTAAAAGAGACATTTAGGTACATATTACCTGAACCAAGTTGGATATTTACAAAGTCTGAAGTGGTATATTCTGAATAATCAAGGGTATCTACATCATCACCACCATCTAGAATAAGGTCGCCAAAATTCACATATGTAACAACAACAGTATCATTACCAATGCCAGTATCAACCTCTATAAAATTTCCGGAAAGAGTTACATAATCTTTAGATAATTCAAGGATATTATCGTTACCAGCTCCACCTGATATGGTATCCTCCCCGTTTTTTATTTTTTCAATACTAAAGAATTTTTGAACAGTATTATCTTGTAAAGTAACTATTCCATTTGTTTCTGCAATGTTGCTAAAAGTAATATTCTTTATGCTTACATTCGGTAGGTAGAGTAAAGTATCATTGCCGGTTCCACCATGGATTTCATCTTTTCCTGAGCCGGAATTAAGTACATCGTCATCACCACCACCAAATAAGGTATCAGCTCCTGCACCTCCTGCCAGATAATCTTTTCCGCCACCTGTACTGCCGGCTATAGCAGCATTTACATCGCCATATAGAATATTATTTTTAGCATCACCGACGATGTAATCGTTATATTGTGAGCCGATGATGTTTTCTATATTAACTAGGGTGTCTAAGTCTTGTTTCCAACCAAAATCATTATTTGTTGCTAGATGTACCAAAGCAGCTGGTGTTGGACTCGACAAGTTAGCACTAACTCCATTAACTTCTGTTCCTGTCTCTATGCTCTGGTTGCCATTGTCATCGTAAGTAAATTTAACCTCCTTATTGTCAGCTACATATTCATAAGAAGCAGTATCACCCAGTGTTATTCCATCAATACCAACAAAACTTGTGCCGCCATCAATATAGTCAACCCCATTACCACCAATTAATTTATCGTTATCTTTATTGCCATAGAGGAAATCATCACCATCATTCCCCGTTAAGGTATCATTGCCGTTATCTCCGGCTAACACGTTATTTTCTTTGTTACCGATCAAATCATCATTACCGTTTGAACCAAAAAGACCTGCAACATTTACATTAATATTTGGAATAAATGTGTTTATATCAACAGTTCCATTGTCATCTATTGTTGCGGTATCATCGCCAAGACTGCCGACCAAAACCTTGTAACTTCCTCCGGCAGTATCATTAAATGTTAATATTTGCTTTTCTGAAAAGAAATAACCGGCATCACTATATAATTTATCTAGAAAGGCTGTCACATCACTTTGAACGCCACTATATAGATAATTGACAGTAACAGTTGCAGCAAAACCAAGGGCAACTGTAGTCCAAATAGGAGCAGAAGCACCAAAACCAAGAAGCACCAATCCGCCGGTTATTTGTTCACCAATTAGTGCGCCTGTTAAACCTTCTAGTAAAAGGGTTGTTGTTTTAGTAATACCTTCACTTGTTACGGTAACTAAAACACTTTGGGAATCGTTAGGGTCTTTATATATATCTACTGCTATACTTGTTACAGCACTTCCGGCATTAGTAAGTGCCTTAAGTGCTAATGACGCTGTATTACCGGCTAGAACTTCTGCTAAAGCAGCATCTTCTACTGCTCCTACCACTAATTCCGGTATGTCTGTTGGTGCTATAAGTGTCATTATTAATATCCTTTCTTGTTGTTATTATTTTTAGGTTTGCATGGTTTTCTATCTGGATTAAGAGGAGGTGGCGGCGGTGCTGGTGGGCGGGGTGGAGCAGATGGATCAATAATTTTTTTCACAAAAAAAGACTCAATCAAATTTGTAGAATCATCTACATCGTAATACTTGTAGTAAGTCACTACAAAACCAAAAGGGTTAATATTCTGATCATCTTCTGATAATTCCTCAATGTCCACATATTCAAAATCCAGTCTTACGACTTGCCCTAATTTTTCATAAATTAGTGTATGCTTGGTATTACAATCGCTTGCGACAATTCTTGAATATGCCTTACCATCAGTCAAATATTGAACGCTATAAATCCCAATCCTCCGTTCATTATCACCAAGAAGTAGTGGATTTTTTTTGTTGTTTTTGTCGTCAATACTATCCTTGAACTCTTTATATATATCATCTGTTGAGAGTGCTTTAACAACTACATCATGATTATATTTATAAGTCTCTTTGTTATAGCTCTCTCTGGCATTGATATATTTCTTTATATAACTGTTTACAATAGATACGTTATGCCTCCCTTCTTCACGCTCTTTCTTGCTCATTGCAATGCTTGGAACAGGCACAAGCATCATTGTAACAAGCATTAATATAATCAGTATATTTTGCACTTTAGCCTTTTGTATATTTATTAATGCCCACCTACAATATCTGTAATAAGTGTATTGTCAACGTTATTTATCTAATAAAAGTTGAATAGGATCTCCTTTAACATTAATTGTTTTAAGGTTATTTTAATACACAACATAACCGAGCATTTATTACAGCCAAGGGATTTATTTAACAAATGGGTAACTACAACTTATAGTAAGTTCTCTTTGCAACTTGGAAGCCTAGAAGACACTTACAGCAGATTTACAAAATTTTATCTTAGCTTGGATATAAAAATAGCATGCCTTCAGCAATGAACTTAACCCATCTCTGCGGCTCAATTCCTAACCGTAAGGGCAACTACGGGAAAATGTTAGGAAAGGACCAAAAGTGCCATAGGAATGGGTTATTCATCATTCCATCTAACACATAACAAGCCTCTCTTTCTGAGGAAGAAATAACCGTGGCATAGAAGTGAACAAAGCGATTATCCAAAAAAGTATAGCTGCTGACTCCTTTCCCAGAACCATGATATTTATAAGAAAAATTGGCATTTAGTGAGCAACCGTCAATGTTATATTTCTGTCCGTCACTTGATGTATGTCGCAAGTCGGAGGAAATAAAACAGTCAGCTATTTCATCTATCTTCTTGATGACATCATCATTAGCACGCTTGATGTTGTCAATATGCATGTATTGGCGTGAGATATTTTCTAATATAGATTGGCTATGTCCTTTTGTAATCCTAGCCATACGAGAAATGCCAACATTACAGCCATAAGCTATTAATGCAGCAAATAGAGCATTACCCTCTGGGCTATGATTTTGCATACTGGGAGTATCGTGTATAAAATGTTTGGTAAAGCCTGTCTGCTGACTAATAACAGAAAGTACATTCTGAATCGGGATATCTTTTTTATACGGCAGGATACTACTTATAGAATATGTTTCTTTGTTCTCTAGTTTTGGTGTTTTTACAATAAAAGAGCCATCTTTACGACATTTTATATGAGGTGTATTTTGTAAAATTAGCTCATTAATCTCTTTATACGATGATTTTAGCTCTTTTTCTGAACCAGAGAGTAATTGGTCAATATCTACAAGATTTTCTAATCCAGCCTGTTTTATATAATCGTCACGCTTGGTATTCCACTGTTCTTCAGGAATAAGGTAATCATTGAGCTGTCGGTATTTATAAGAATATGGAAGACTAAGATTTCCAGACTTCAATGCTTCAGCAGCCTTGAGAAAGAGCAACGCTTTGTAGAGTGATACACGAAATTTTCCATTGTCATCTTTAAGGTTCTTAAATTCTTTGTCTGACAAAAAGCTAACTGGTGCTGTATTTTCTGTAATGTCTCTTTCTTTAAAATTATCAATAGCCTCAATTAAGTCGCTTTTGCCAGTAAACTCAACGAGTTTGATAATTCCTGTAACTCTATTTTGTAGTTTTCGGGACTTTATTTCTAGAGTAGAATAATAAACATTATCCTGCTCAACTTTCTTTAAGCTGTTTTCTAGCCCAAGCAAATTATTGCAGCAATTCTCAATTGGGGATTTCTGGTATTCTAAAACCAGCCTGATTTTTGATAGACAGTCATTCGGACTTAAGTCTGCATTAGAGGCAAGAGAAATAATTTGTTCTAGTGGTGGAACTAGACAGGATCTTGCTTCTATTACTGTATTGCGAAACGTGTGGTTCTGCTCTGTATAATTCTCTGCACGTTGATTCTTGATGTGTTCACGTACAGAATTCTTGATGTTTTGTGCGGACTGTAGCAATATATCTGCCAATATATCATGCCCTTTAAAATATTGATAAGAGATAAACGCAATAAGAGAAACATGGCGAGTATCGTCAGTCCTTTGTGATAAATGTAATGTTCTGTTCCTTTCTACAAAACGAGTTAAATACATTGCTCCTTCATGACTGAGATTTAAGGACTTAAAGGGCTTTTCGATTAAAGTATATAGGGATTTGATACGGGTAAAGTCATCCAGATTCTCACGAATATTTGCTGGACTCAACGACTGATTGTAACGCCTGAGAAAACATAAAGCATAATATTCATCATCACCTTTATATATTAGATCATCAAGTTTATGCCTTGTGTCACTATCAAGATTATTCTGAAGGATTTCTTGAATATCAGATTTATATCTCTGAATCTGATTTGAAATAAGATTTACAAATTGCCGATAACGAGGAAGTGCAATTTTATGCAACAGCAAATAATCAACAATTTCTGTAAAAATAAGTCGGGGACTTTTGTAGCATTTGACTTGCAAATAAACATAATCATTTAAATATCCATCAATGTTCTTTTTATTGAAAGAGCGGTATCCAGAGATATTCAGAATAGTAATTTCATGTTCAAGACGTATTTTTCTTGAGTATGATGATAGAGAAATATTTTCTATATTAATATCAAGTAAACGGGATGCATACTCAATATCTTGTTCTAAGAATTTTCCTCCATAAAAACGCTTTTTTGCTTTGAAGTAAGCGTAAGATACTAAGAAACAAACTTTATTGGTAGGAGTTCGTAATGTATTTAGCACATCTTGTAATGCTATAGTCATGTCGTAAAAACGTTTACGATCAATGCTATTAAAAATAGGAGGTTCATCAAATTCTTTTCCTTCTGCATTTGAAAGGACTGATATACGTGTCATAAAACCTCCTACTCTATAATCCGAAAAACACCTGTTTTACGACATAAGATACTTGCTCCTTTACAACCCCACTAAAACAAGCCAGATTATGTGCGAAAAACACTGTCGTTTTAATATACAGTCCGAAAACTAATAATAAAGGGATTTACGAACATGCTTATAGGATATATGAGAGTTTCCAGTGATAATGATCGTCAAGTTCTTGATCTTCAATATGATGCTCTTATTAAAGAAGGTGTAGACCAGCGTCATATCTTTCGGGATAAAGCAAGCGGTGTACGTGATAATCGTGAGGGACTCCAAGAAGCTCTAAATTACTTAAAATCAGGAGATTGTCTTGTAGTGTGGAAACTTGACAGGCTAGGAAGATCGTTACCTCATCTAATTAGCATAGTGGATGGATTTAAAGAAAAAAACATAGGGTTCAGGGGCTCTGTTGCAAAAACCTATTTGTCAGTAATGTATCCTATGAATTTGTTTCTATTTAGCAAGAATATATCCCGAATTGTTCATTAATAAGACGGATTTCACCCTTAAGTCCTTGGCCATATTTCCATCGATCTAACTGTCCTTTTTTGAACATTCTCATCACCTCAAATCCCTTTATTGTGGCATATGCCGTTTTCATGGTTTTGAAACCTCTTACGGGGATTATAAGCTGCTTGAGTTTGCCGTGATCAGCTTCCACTATGTTATTGAGATACTTCACCTGCCGATGCTCCATGTTAGGCGAGCATTTTCCTTCTTTCTTCAATTCAGCTATAGCTACTCCATATGCAGCCGCCTTATCAGTATTGATGGTATATGGGCGGTTATATGGCTTCAGTCTTTTAAGTGCCTTACCTAGAAAACGCGTGGCTGCTTTAGCATTGCGGGTGCGGGAGAGATAGAAATCAATAGTATTACCTCTGCTATCAACAGCTCTATACAGATAAACCCATTTGCCTTTAACTTTTATATAAGTCTCATCAACACGCCAACTGCGGTTTGAGCGTTTCCAATACCATCTCAAGCGTTTTTCCATCTCAGGAGCATAATGCTGAACCCAGCGATAAATGGTTGTATGGTCAACATCAACACCACGTTCCTGCATCATTTCCTCAAGGTCTCGATAGCTAATGCCGTATTTACAATACCATCTGACACAGCCTAGAATGATTTCTCCATGATAATGACGCCATTTAAAATCATTCATTTTTACACCTGCCAATAAATTACAAAAATCAGAATCTAAAATAGAAAAATAATGAGAAAGATGATAGATAAAACTATATTGCTATACTTCTTGCAACAGAGCCCTTAGGGTACCCTATGTTAACAATATTCCTGTGGCCTATCCGGTACCTTTATAGGATTTAACCTAGAATTAGAAAAACTTACATCTTCATAGCTGCCATATAAAGCTCATAGAGAGAGATATAATAATTTAGCTACCAAGTGTGTGATTTTGCGGAGACCGCATTCTGCATCGATCTATCGTACCTACAGGCACTCTCTACCCTTACGTATTTCCAAAATATTTTTTTTGCAAAGCCATTTAAGTTTCAAAATGGTAATGTTTTGAGCTTTGTTATAGCAGTGCAAAATGTTTAAGCATAGTTTATAGATAAAACTAGTGAGCGTAGCGAACACCTTTTATAAAGGCTTTGCGTAGCAAAGGGCGCAGTGAGTATGACGAACGGAGGGTAAGGAGTAGTCCTTTAGGACAATAATAAGTTGATTGCGTAGCAATTCCTTATTAACTATTACTTTCTTGGGAAGTATTTCTCGTAATAAAAGTTATCCACAGGTTCTTTCTCTTGTTCTTTATTCTAAATATGTTCTTTGTTCTTGTTCAGGGCTTAAAGAAGCTTGTTATTCAGTATGTTATCGAACTTAGAACTAGTTTTTGTCACGCTAAAGCTAGTTTTTGTCACAATAGAGCTAGTTCCTGTCACAGTTAGAACTAGTTTTTGTCACGCTAAAGCTAGTTTTTGTCACAGTAAAAAACCGAGTTATCCACAGGAGGGTTTCTAAAAACTAGTTTTTGTCACACAGGTGATCAATAAATATTGAACAGGTAAGAACTCTGATATTACAGTAGGTTATTGTGGTTTATGTCGTGGTCAATTCTCTGTAAAAGCTAGTTCTTGTCACAGTTACTTAGGTAACGGTTTCACTTCCTTTTAAAGATGAACTCTAATTACCAAACTCTATTCTACTTTCGTATTAAGACATGAAAATAAACATTTTACGCTAATTATTTAATACCATTTCAAATTTAAAAACTAGTTTTTGTCACAGCAATCAATATCTAACAGATTATTCACTTGCTAGTTTATAAAATATCATGCTAGTTATTTATCTATGTTAAAGAAAGTGCGAACAATTGAAGTAAAGTCCAGTAAAGACACCATGATAAAAGCAGGTGAGCTGGTTGATGTAGTAGAAGTTACCCCCCTCACCCTTACTGATCGAAAAATTTATAATCTACTTATTGATAATGCAAAACATGATATTGCAAAACCCGTTGAACACTCAATAGACAAAGAGGTACTTCAATTATCAAGGCGCGGTAATGAACGTGTAGATGATACGATTAATCGTTTAATGGGTGGCATAGCAAAAATCAAGACGATGCGTAATGGTGAACCTGCAATCCTACGAGTTCAGCTTCTTGGTAGAAACATCGAACACATACGAGAGGATGGTAAATTTTATTATACGTTTGATCCAGAATTACGAGAAGTATTTTCTAATAGCACCGTATTTGCCCGCTTAAAAATGGATGTAATGCTTAACTTTCAGGGAAAGTATGGGCTTGCACTTTATGAAATTACCGAAAAGAGGATTAATCTACGTAAAAGTGAAGAAGTGTTTTCTATAGCAGAATTCCGAAGCCTTCTTGGTGTACCCAAAGGTAAACTAAACACATGGCATAACCTTAAAACTTTTGCTATAGACCCTGCTGTAAAAGAGGTAAATCAGCTTGCTACTGATTTTAGAGTTGAGATCACAGGAGTAAAATCAGGGCGAAGTTATGCCGAAATTAAAATAAAATGGTGGCGCAAAGCACCGGATGGTGAAGATGCTGCTATTAATGAACTTTCTTATTCAAAGGTTGGTCGTAAAGCAAGGCGTGAGGGTACTGTTGATAAGTTAAATTTTTCGGAACCTAAACTTGAACATCTTCTTTCTGATAGAGCAATGGAAACTGCACGAGAAATTTTATTAAAAGGAAATAACCGTATAGGTCTACAAAATGCAATTATACAATGGGAAGAAGCTTTCAAGAATCACGAAAAACCGGAAAATCCTAACGGCGCGTTTATTGCTTTTTGTAAGAAAATAGCTAGTTACTAGCACTAAACCCGTATGCATTTTCTAAATATTATTTCGCTTAAACTTTTTCTAAGCTTTCTTCTAATGCACCAATACTCCTTTCTATGATCTCAGCAAGAGAAACATACCTCCCTTCTTCATCTGACATTTGGTCTGAGAGAGAAGTAATCTTCTCATAAATTTCAGGCTTTATTTTAGTATTAAATGCATAAGTTCTACCTGTTCTGGTGCGTGTACGCCTATCCATTTTCTGAGGTTCACTTATAACATCATTACTATCCACCGGCTTAGTGGATATGCGAGCATTAAATCCGGCCTGTTGACTTATTTCTTCAATTTTTTGGCTTACTTCTTCCTTATTACTCTCTTCTGTATCGAACGAAAAATCCAGCTTTGCTCTTTCTGATTCAACTATTGTATTTTCTTTCATTTATTTCTCCTTTTACGCTGATTCAAATTTCTTTTCATATGCTTTGTTAATTTTCTGAACAACTGTAGCTGCAAAATTATAAGAATCTTCTTTTGCCTTACTAAGTCCACTTACTTGGCTATTTGAAAGGTCATAAAGAGATTTTCCAGTAGAAAATATAGTCTTAAAAGCTTCTCTTTCTATTAGTCTTGCTTCTAGAACAGGCATATCTGCTTCAATAAATTGCCGGGATATATCAGAAAAATTACGAGATGTAATGGCAGCTGACATACGAGTAAACAAAATGGCAAAATCTATTTGTCGATTAAACCCCCTTTCAGTATGCTTTATCAATTTGATTGCTTCTGTCGCTTCATTGGCGTCAAGTATTGACCCCTGAACAGGGATAATGACTAAGTCTGCTTGTGAAACAGCATAAGTAACTCTCACATTTTTTGTTCCCTCAAGGTCTATTAGCACAGCCTTAGAATTCTTTTTAGCCCGTTCGATATTATCTAGAATCGTGTCTTCTGATTCGTCTAGAATAATATCTATGCTATCCGGTTTGTTCCCAATATCTCTCCATCTCTTAAATGGGTAATTAGGATCTGCATCAATGATTGTAACTGTACCTTCAAATTGTTCGGAAAGTTCACTTGCCAGCACTAAAGATGCTGTAGTCTTTCCGGCACCTCCTTTTGGAGAAGCAAAGACAATAACAGGTGTTTTTTTTACCATGATTTTTCCTGATTTAGGTTTAAGTCTACGTATAGATTGAACCTACAATCAAAAAAATTAATAATAAATATATATGCAATATAGACAACAGGTTGCTTACACATAGAGTAATGACTGTGTACATATTGCAACAGCACCATTGAAAGACAGCAGTAATATATATTATGTATTGCAGCTATCTTGTTATAATATTGCTGCAATACATAATATATATTGTATCGCTATTTTTTTTGAGGTCAGCAGGTGAGGTGAGGTGGCTTACTCCACTACATTTTATTATTGAGAAAGCAGTGGTAAAATATGAACGCTAAAGCTTATAGAAAGGCCGCCCTATAGGCGGCCTTTAAAGCAGTTAATGAAATGATGATTAGAACTCATGGGCATTTGTCACAATCAAATCACGTTCGATTTCGATGATCTCACCATTGAGTTTCATGTCGCGGGCAATTGCCTCATAGTCGATGTAGAAGCTCAGATTTTCCGGTATTTCGGTGGTTTCGTTGATCATGTCGTGAGCATAATCCTCTGCCGTACCGTAATGTAGACAAACATAATCATAACGATTAAGTGCATCATCCGTACTCATGCCTAAACTCAGCAGAAAGCAGATGCGGGTTACATCCGGGCAATCAAGATCTTCAAGTTCCTCATACCAAAACTGTACATCACCTTGCCCGATCGAAGCTGACTTGGCCAGTTGAACCAGATAGTAATCGCCGTCTATGAACTGGATTTCTACTTCTTCGCAGCCCTTTTTGTTTAGTAAATCCATCCCCGCCTCGAATGTTTCGATACTGTCAAAGTAAAAGCCAGTGTGCTCTGTGGAATATGGTTGTGCGTAAAATTTTGTCATTGTTATAACTCCGCTTCTATGAAATTGTGGGAGCGTTTTGGGCGTGGAAATGAGGAGGAACGGAATAGCTCGAAACACATTATTGGCGCGGCCCGCAGGTACGAGGACACGGATAATGAGTTTTGCCGTCAGGGAAGGCTTGCAGTGACGACGGTCCACGCTATAGTGACCCGTTATAAATTTCACAGGAAAAGGAGTTTATGACTGAATAAAACAGACAGCCTCAGCACAGGGACAGGCAGATTTGTATCTAAAGTTAAGGCGAGGAATTTAAGACAACAGGGCTGCTGCGTGAAATCTAAAATAATAGTCGTTACGATCATGGGGCATCATCTGACATGCCGGGCATATATTTATAGATTTATATGAAGTTTTGGAGAATCTTGATTGCCCGGATGTAACCCGTATCTGCTTTTTGCTGAGCTTAAGAATGAACTTGGATGATGCACTTAATCGTTATGATTATGTTTGTCTACATTACGGTACGGCAGAAGATTATGCTCACGACCTGATTAACGAAACCACCGAAATACCGGAAAATCTACGCTTTTATATCAACTATGAGGCAATTGCCCGCGACATGAAACTCAATGGTGAGATCATCGAAATCGAACGTGATTTGATTGTGACAAATGCCAATGAATTCTAATCACCGGCCTCATTAACTGCTTTACAGGCCGCCTATAGGGCGGCCTTTCTATAATCCTTAAGAGTCGCTCGTGGAGCTATTACCATCGAGCTTTTATCCCGGCAGAATTTTTTTCGGCGGCGCATATGTATATATGGCGATAGCCAAGGCCACTATGGATGCAATGCCTGCAATTTCCGGCAACAGAGGTATAAAATAAACCGAGGAGGCGACAATGGTCAAAATTATTGTTGCTCCCATTGATCGATTCATCATGCCCCAAATAGTGTAACCCGCCAGAAACATCCCAATAGCCATAAAAAATAATGATTCCATAATATTTTCCTCGTTTGTCTTTAATGTATTTATTAGGATAAATTTTTATCCTGCTAAATGAAAGCCATAGTGATGGCATAAGCACAGCATCATTAGAAGAATTACCTGCAAAGACGGGTAAGACGGGACTATTTGAAGCTTTGTATGGAAAACATGGAAATTTACGGGTAGTAAGAATCCATGCTTTAAAAAATCTGAACCCAGGCAATATGCAAGCAGGAACGAACCGGAGTCTGCGAAAATAAGGTAGCATAAACATTGCCGCCGTCGCAATATCGACCGACAGACGCTCTTTTACGTATACTTTTTCAATATCCGGCGCGATACCGGAAATCACTTTGCGTTTCCAGCGCACAAGTAGAAGATAATAATCCTTAGCGTTCATATTTTGTAACGATTAAAGATTAACTTTGATATAGCTTGATTATCCATATCCTATTTTTCTTACTATTGGTATTACTATGACATAATTACCTTTATGTCATAGTAAATAGAGCACATATAAATATGGAAAAACCTCAATAAAAATTGTTTCCTATCATTTATTATTGATTTTCCTATCACTGTTGATAGGATTAAACAGAATTTTTGATAGGATTTATTACCGTAATACTGATCCCATGGAATACAAGAAAGCTATTCTTTGAAGAGAATAAATTCAGTGTAAATAATTATTTCACATGAGGGCATAATTACAGGTATCACGAATGAACAATGAATTATCAGCAGCAAAAAACCCAAACCAAATCACAGCTAACTGGCATGTTAGAAATATACCCTCCATCATCACTGCAACCGGTAGCCATGCCGGTGAGAAATTCTTGGAATTCTTCTTTGCCTCCATCAGAAATCTGAACACACGTAAAGCATATATGTGTGCGACAATTCAGTTTCTTGATTATATGGAGAAAAATGGCATAAGCGACCTGAAGCAGATCAGGCCGTTAATGGTTGCCGCCTATATAGAACAGCATAACGGCTCGAAGCAAACCGTAAAGCAGCATTTATCGGCAATCAGGAACCTATTTGATTATCTGGTTATCGCCCATGTTATGGATAATAACCCGGCCATTTCGGTAAAGGGGCCGAAGATGACATATGTCAGGGGCAAGACCCCTGCCCTTACCTCACATGAGGCCAGGCAGCTGCTTGACTCTATAGATATATCAAAGCCGATAGGCATCAGGGACCGTGCCCTGATAGGCGTGATGGTTTACAGCTTTGCCCGTATCAGCGCCGTAGTCTCAATGAATATTGAGGATTATTATCCGGAGGGCAAGCGTTCATTCTTTCGTCTACACGAGAAGGGCGGAAAAATGCATATAGTTCCCGTTCATCACACAGCCGAAGAATATATAGATGAGTACATGACGGCGTGGAATCTAAATGCCGAAAGCCGTAAATCACCTCTCTGGCTGACGAAGAACGGCAACCGCTTCGACCGAAGAGAAGCATGGGCGATGATAAAACGCAGGGCCGTAAAAGCAGGTCTCTCCCCTTCCCTCTGCAACCATACCTTCAGGGCAACCGGCATTACAGCCTATCTGGAGAATAACGGCACACTGGAAAAAGCACAGGCCATCGCCGCACACGCATCAACTAAAACCACAAAACTATATGACCGAAGAAACGACCAACTATCCCTCGATGAAATCGAAAGAATCATCATTTGATAATCGTCTACGGTTTTTTTACCTATAGTTAAGTTCTAATACTAAGGCTGATTAATGTTAGCTTTAGCTACTGCCGCAATTATATGTCCACTAACAGGATCAATGATTAAAGCAAAATCATTGGGGCCTAATTCCATTTCGGAGGCAGTATTCATGTGAACTGTTTGCACCGATTCTAATGATTGATGTGTACTACCGGGGTCAATTGATATTGTATGAGCACCTGTCAATATTATGCCACCGATATTTCTCATAACAACACCCATATCTTCCAAAAATTGGTTTTGTATTGGGATTCCATTGCCATAAAAACCCGCATGTTCACCAATCCAGATAATTCTACCACCTTCGTTAGAAAACTTTTTGAGTGCACTAATTTCATCTATCGTAAATTCTTGTTCAGGATTCCAGAAGAAAATCACCTTTGTTTCTGCATCTATATCGGTTAATGAACCCGAACTGCTATCATCATTGACAATGGTAAATCCTAAATTTGTAATGGCTTGCCGCATTTTAGACATATCGTTATCGTCACATAAGCTGCGTAGCCCACAAGTTGAGTTGCGCCCCCTATCAAAAACTATATTGGATGCTGCTGAACGAGGTAATCCATCGCTGCTAAATGATACAAGATTTCCTACAAATTGAATATTGTCCTCTTCAACAATACGAGGATCATCAAACATATTAATATCATTAATAACGATAATATCGCCACTTTCAGCAGGAGCAACAGTGGAGTCGAAAACAACATCATATATAATTGTACCGATGTTACCGTCACTATCTACTACTGTTACTATAATCCTGTTATCACCTTCGGATAATTCAAGTGAAGATAATGTAAATGCAAAATTATCTCCGTCAACTGCACCGCTTAAATCTATGGGATCTCCACCGTTAATTGATACATTCAAGTTAGCAACATTTTGAAGTCCCCTAATTGTTCCTCTAAAAACTACGTTGCCACTTAATATCGTATCCGGTGTGGGGCTGGTGATTATTATTACAAGCTTTGGAGGTATAACTTCTAATGTTGCAATCGGTTCATATAAAGCGCGATAAGAATCTGAAAAAAGATCTTCTCCATCTGTTGCTGCAACGTCTATTACGCAATTCTTGAACAATATAGGCGTTTCTATAGTGACACCGCCATCATTACATAATTGTTCTGCAACAATTCTTTCCGCGTCGGTAAAATCATCAATTTCAGTTATTGAGGTTGGGTAATTTAAATCCGTATAGGCTTCCGTACCGTTCTTTCCCGGTTCAAAATAATCGAATAATGATTCCTCATCGGTAATCCGCCAGCTATGACCATATTCTTTATAAAGGGCATTAAACTCAATAGGTGATAGGTATAAAGATCCATCTCGGCCTGCCATATCATTATCAGGGTCGGAATCATAGTTACCGAATATCCCGACAACCTTGTTTTGATGACGGCTGGCAAGATAGAGCTTTATTTCCATAAAATCAGTTTTGATGCGAATCCCGGCTTGTGAATTATCTAGCCAGATTACCGTGTAATTATTATTATACTTGTATATCTGCCCTCCAGATGGCAAATCATTATAACCTTCAACTAATGTTACCGACTCACTATTGACATGGATTATGAGTTCAGGCGCAAGATAAAAACCGACAATATCTTCATTAACGCGCATTGCATAAGCAACATCAGCAGAAAATTCGTTTCTGTTACGCCATTGCTGTGGACGAGCTTGAATTTCAAGATTATTTGCAGCATCAGCTGAGGATTTTGTAAGGATAATTTCCCCATGCATATGTAAATCAAAACCAAATCTATCTAATGTAGAAATATGCGGGTCACCAATCTGAAAAGCCGGTTTAATTCGCGGATCATTGGGGTTAGTAATGCTACAGTTATCACCTATACAAATAGGTATACGAGGACGGAGAGGATTACTGCAATCCTCTCCACCGGCATCACAAACCTGATTGCAAATTTCATTGCTGAGTTCGCTTTCGCCCGCTTCATTTACTGCACTAACCTTAAAGCAATATTCTTTACCGGGCTGTAAATTAGCAAATGTTTTGCCGGGTTCTACATCATCAACAATTGAAACTACATTTGAATTGGTATCAGTAACGCCTGTGCCCTGCTTCCAGAAAACATTATAGGAATTTGCCCCAAAAGATTTATTAAACGAATACTTTAATCCATCACCGTCCGGCTCAACTTGAACGCCATCGGGTGTTTCTGGCGGTTCTTGTACGGGTGGCGGAGGCTCTACATCATGACCGAGAAATTTTAAAATAACATAGTCGGTATACTCATCACGATAGCCTTTTTCACTAGCACTAGTTACAACATCTTCTAAAATTGCTACGAGATATTCGGTTGTTGCCTCCTGGGCCGTGTTAGCTGCTTCTTCATGCATATGACGATGTGGAGAATCTTTATGTATTCCATACTCTAAACCATTGCCAATAAACGTAACTCCTTCAAATGTATTTCCGTGTTGACAATATTCAACCACATCATCATCTTTTTTTGGGAGATAAAAAACTGGGATATCCTTCCCACTTACACCTTCCTCAATCTTTTCGGGATAATATTGCCCCCTTTTTGTTTCAGGATAACTATCAGGGTCACTCAGATCACAAAAAAACAGTGACTTTATTACGCAAAATGGATACGGTTTGGGATTGAAAACTTCCCACCTATCGTGATACCAACCGCTAACTATTTTGTTATCTATTTTACTTAAGTATAAATGTGTAGTCTCTTTCTCAGATTTACATGAGCTACCTCTAAAAATAGATGCTACATCTCTGCTGCTACTAATATCAATTAACTCAGTTTTTCTTGGATGAATCTTAACGGCATCATCTACTCTAACGTGATCAGTAAGATCGTTATACTTAAGTTTTTTAGCACGTACTAGATCATCGCTAGCTTCCCCCCAAGTAATTCTAACTTCGGAATATCCTTCATATTTGGATTTTTCTATCCAATTAGAGTGGGAATAGAAATCTTGTAGAGTGTGCGTTGCGTAGCCAAATAATTTACGTGTATTTTCAATAGTCTTTTTAAACTTATCCGTTTCAATATCGGAGATGAGCTCTAAAAGTAACCCTCCAACTTTTTTTCGTGTATTTTTAATGTAATTTGAGCAATTATTAATTGAGTCATCATCACAATGAAACTCAGGAGTTGGCCCCGTTATTTGACTCGCTGTTAACTCATCTTTAGCATTTATTTCTATTCCAAAGCCCTGGATAGTTTTCACCAGCACGTCACCATCTATATCTTCATTATAAGCACTTATTGTTGAGGCGACTCCAATCCCAAGCAATGCTAAACTATTATCAACACCAAATTTTCCATCTCCACTACTTCTATACAATTCTGACAAAGCAGAATATATATCCTTTTTTACAATGGCTTTCGATGTAATATCGCCATGATCTGAACCCATAAAAAAATCTTTCGGACCAGATGCCTTAATCCAAAATGCGTAGGATTGTGTTGAAAAACAAATCGACAATAAAATTGCACACAGGCATTTCTGTTTTGCCATTTGTTAATACCCCGAAGTAGTAAGAAATTATTAGTTAGTAATAGAGATACGGCCTTTAAATCCACGGAAGTAACCGTTTTGCAGCTTGTACGACAAATAAAAACCCATTGAGTCGTACCTAATTCCTGAAATACCAGCCGCAACAAGATCCCTCCCCTCTTTCTCCCAAGCAGAGATAATTTTCTGCCAATCAAAAGTTAAAACTAAGTCATTTACCCCGTCCGTAGTGAAAGCAGAACAAGATCCTAACGGAGAGAGAAGATCAACAATTTCAATTTTGGTGGGTTTCTGATCGGTGAAAGAGTGTATTGAATTGATATCTATATTATTAACATTTACAGCTGAAGTTCCAATAACCACCAATTTAAGCGATGTAGCGCTTTTGCTAACTTGTTCACAGCTTCCAGGAATAGCGAGCCACTTATACACATTATTAGAGACTAACAATGGCTCTTCATCGCTATTAACAACAACATCGTATGATATTTCATCTGCAATATGTGAGTCCAAGTCGGATATTTTGATGATGAATTTTAAATTCTGAACATTACTGTTTTGAATTACATTCACTGGAACAGTAATAATTGCTTCACCACCTTTTTCGATTTTAAATGTCTGTGGAAAAGGACTTTTTATTAAGTTTTCACTATCTTCTACGTTAATTTCAAAAGTTGCATCATCATCTTTATTAGCGATAATTACTGTCAAGGTGTTCTGACCATGACTAAAAATGTGATTACTTTTTGCTATTGAGATTGAAAAACCTTTTGGTGTTACTGAACTAGTTTTATTACTTGTTACTGTTTCGTCAGGTGCGGTTATAGAAATATCAAGAGAAAAATCTTCTTTTGGAATTATTACATCCACAAAATACCCGGTATATCCTTTCTCCGGGTCGATATTTTCCGGGTTAAACTTGAACGTTTTAGTCTCTGATGCTGTTACTACTGCAACTCTTAAATCTTTTACGTCACCTTCTATTTGCACTTCTACAACACCTTCCCCAAAAGTCGGTTTTCCATACACAGGAAAATATCCCTGATGCCCTTCCCGTCCACGTAGCTCAACAAATTTAAAATCTTTAAATACGGGAGGGGTAAATTCGACAACAACTTCTTGCTCTAATTTTGGCGTGAAAGAAAGAGCGGTACGGCTCAGCTCAAAATCAACTCTGTAGATTATTTTCGAGATTGCCGGGATTGATTCTTCGGTGATTATTGCATATGGAGAGCCGCTTTCAGTCGTTCCACTTTTTCCTGTTACTGCAATAGTAGAATCCTGAACAACAAGTCTTAACGGGCCGGCAATATCTTGTGTAGATGCGTTTTCTATTGTGACATAGCTGAACATTGTGCCTTTTACACGATCTATCGCCCTATCAGTATGTGTGATAGTGACGTTGCTTGAAATATCATTCCATGCAGCAAATGCCGTAGATGGTGCTGTTAATACTAAAAATATTAATACTGAAAATGCTAATATTGCAGTTTTAACAACTACCGGAATGATATTGGGCATGTAAAAACCTCCCTGTTAGGGTCACAAAATTACGAAACAATTAAAAATATATTATTTGTAATGATTAGCAACTATAATATTTTTGGTGTATTGCTTTAATAATTCCCAATAAACCAATGAGCATTAAAGTAATACTTGCCGGTTCAGGCACTTGAACACTTACGCCTGTCAAACCGACATTATCAATTTCTGCAAAAGAACCCAGTCCATTTGAAAAGCCTGTGAAATCCGCTCCAACCTCTAACTGAAAATCAAGGCTCCACCCTGCAACATTATTGAATATCGAGCTATCCAGTGTTGCTACAAATGTTCCGCTATTGTATGTAGTGGTTGGATCTATAAGAAAGCCGAGAGTACCGTCAGCTTTATAGTAGTCTATACCGTCAAATAAACCGACTGAGAAAATCTCACCGTCAAAAGCATTACCGTCTTCTCCTCCAAAGTCCCAATCAAAGCTCAATTCGAGTTGACCACCTGAATTCACAGTCGTATCTAAATTTTGATAAAGAATATTCCCGAAAAACACATCATTGAGCGGCGTGCTGAATGTATCTCCAGGTGTACTCCAGTAATCTGCCTCAATGCGGGCTTTGTATGATCCCGGCGAGCCTGATACGGAAAAATCACCGGCACTTCCCGGACCTAAATCAGTATCAGCACTCCAGCCGGTTAAATCGCCTGTCTCAAAATCACCATTGGTAATGGTTGCGTATGAAAAAAATGGAAATGACAATAAAACAGCAAATATAATCCCCGTTGATTTATTATTCATTATTGTAATACTTCCCTTTTTTTTATTTTTAAAGCGGAATTATTTTTTCAATTCATACAGCATAATTTAGGCCACATTATTTTTCCCTATAATTTTCAGGTGAATATCTTATATTGCTAAATAAACGCTAGGGCAATCTGTAAGAACTGTAAAATTATCCGACATTATTTTTTTCGGTTACTCGACGGATAAACCACCAGCCTTAACTAATAGATTAGTTTAAACAACCTACAGATTCGAACCTATAAAGCACCTCCCCATATGCAACCGTTAAACGCTGCTAGCTAACCATAACAATATGAGGATGGGCCAACTGTCGAGGGGGATATCTACGAGAATTATGGAATTGGAGAGAGAAATATACTAATTTGAAAGAGCTATGCGAGAATTATGAGCAGTTTTTTAGCAAGCCTCATTTAATTATAATTAGCCGGTAGTGTCTGAGGAAAATAACATGCCAAAATCATTTCTTCCGCATATGGCTGTTCTGATTTTTGCGGTCAGCTACTCCGGCTGGGTTAAAGCCTGGGGTGCAGAAGGTCACGAAGCTGTGTACCAAATTGCCTATCTTGAATTAAATTCAAAGGCAAAAAGGGTAGTTGACAGTTTGATTAAGGAAGAAAAAAACGACAGATTTAAATCCTTCCATCAGGGTTGCGGTTGGCCTGATCATCGAGGGTCAGCACAATCTAAGCGTAAGAAAGATCACTATATAAACATTCCCAGAGATAGTAGCAATGTCGAAGCTGAAGAATGCATTAATACTGCTAAATGCCTTTTTACAGCCATCCGCAAGGATATCAGCATATTAAAACACAGAGAATTATCAAAAAAGAAGAAATGGCAAGCACTGAAATTCTTAGGACATTGGATGGGCGATCTCCACCAGCCTCTACATATTTCATTTAGTGATGACAGGGGCGGAAACGATATTTTACTTAAGAAAGGTATAGGTTGCCGCAAGAAGTTACATGATGTTTGGGATAATTGCATCCCGGAACATCTTATGAAAAAGATGAATGTCGGCAAAGACAGGAAAAAATTCGGTAACTTACTGCATGCGGATATCAGTAATACTCAACGTAAAAAATGGCTGTCTACCGATACATTAGCGGAGTGGGCTAATGAATCATTTGAAATAGCCAGACAAAGTAATGTTCTGTATTGTTTTAAGAAAGGCAAGAACTGTCAATATAGTAATACCGATATTATATATGAAAGCAATAGCCACTCTGAAAATGGCAGTCAACGTATATTAGATATTCCCGCATCATATGAAACAGACCATCTTGATACGGTAAAGATACAAATTCAGAAAGCCGGGGTACGATTGGGAAATTTACTGAATTCAGTTTTATAAGTGCAATTATATTTCAAATAGCGGAATTCAGATAAATATTGTATGGACTGAAAAACACGGATAGAGTGCGAATGCTCCGCATATTGTGGGGCTTTACAACTTTTTAATGGAGGTTGCTAATGCAACGATTCCCATTAAAAAGTTTTGCAGCGAAAGCAGGGCTTAGATTCAAAGGCTTTGCATTGTTTATTTCAATTAAAATAAACTAGCTGTAATACTTCTGGCGTGGTTGATGTTTAGCGACAAAACCACGCCAGTTTTACAACTTTTCCCTTTCAACCTATCATGGTTTTTCCTGCATACAAAGCAAAAAGCGACATGGAAGATAATTTTGTTGTCAGCAGCTACACAATTCTTGCATCCAATAACTTGAAGGAATGCAAAACAGCACCGCGACTATTTTGATGATTCTAATTTTACTTTAGTAGGAAAGGCGAACGGTCGAAATGACGATAATTGATAATTTTTTAATAATGGCGAGTCCTCATAATATAGAGAGGATTTCTTTAGGTTTTTAATTTCTTCAGCGCCGATGTCGGTGCCGCTATTTTTTCGTTCTCTAGAGCTTTTTTCAGCAATTTTGATGGCTTGTGCCTTACTTCTTACTGTTATCCTTGTCGTACCCATATAGACCGTCTCCCTTGTGAATAACTTTCTTGAATTTAGATAATTCTTCTTCCGTTAATGGTTGGGTGTCAGGATCATCTAACGCCATTTGGTGTAATTCTTCATCAGTAATATTATCGACTCTTTCCCAATCTGTTTCAGATTTTAGGTTTTGGGCCTCTTTTTTACTGTTTACCGTCACTCTTGTTATACCCATAAATCACCTTCCTTTAAAAACCCCGTTGATAACGTTGTATATCAAGCTTTTCAGCCAAACGAGCCGAGATAATGCGAATTATTTTACCTTCTTCTATATCTGCATAAGCAACATAAAAAAGTCTCTCATGATCCTGACCTATGATAACCATGCGTTCACCATCAGGGTAAGAATAACGATTATCACAATATGCTACTGCGTTCTCATCATAAAAAACCGGGATTACATCGTTAAAACCTATACCCCTTCTTCTAATATTTTTTTTATTCTTTTCTTCATCCCATTCAAATTTCATCTAGTATCTACCTTGAAAATTATAATATAAAAACCGCAATATATCCTTAAAATCGGGGTGTTTATTATAGGGGAGCTGCTATATTCCTGCCCGCAAGAAAGCCGCTTTATTGTTTACAGACAATCAGATACGGGCATAGAAATTGCTCGTTTTTTACATTAAATTATGGAAATTAAACGAAATTGAGCACCGGAACTGCAAAAGCAACGCAAGCCCCTCTACAGAAATATTGCTACATATAGCATCCTGCCCTTCCCTTATCACAGATTCCACATATTTTATACGGTAATTATTCTCTTTCACCATCCAGTTGTGAAAGCCAGTAATCCCATACAGGCTTTAATAATTCTGTGTAATCACAGTCAAGAGCCGTGGCAATCTTGAAAATAGTATCAAGACTCGGCTGCTTTTTTGCGGTTTCGACAGCCTGATAATAACGGCTGGAAATTCCTGCTTTTGCCGCAAGCCTATCCTGTGAAAGCCCTACGGCCTCACGTTTTGCCTTGATGCTCGCCGCTATTGTTATTTTTAGATCCATTTTTCTGCCGTCATCACCGGATTTTGAAGCGTAACAGCAGATATCGTAATGATCTTTAGAGGGTGATCTATAGAGCGTCATCTAAAGATCGTGTTACAATTAGAATCTCACGGGAGGAGATTTACCGTTAGCGTTCGCGGTACCGCCGCCTCGTCTTTTGGGGCGGCGGTTTTTTATAACCACAATTAAGAAATGGATAATTATGGAATTAGTAAAAATAAGTATGCCCGGTATATTGGTTGCTGTAATTGTGGGCCTGCTTTTGTGGGCCGTAAAGGAATTAACAGCCGTTCATATGGATGGTCATACTATTTTCCTTACCGGCATAATCAGCGGCATATTCACAGGCTTGATTACCTATCTAGGGAAAAATTGATATGCTGATATATATATGAGCCGGTTAATAGCATATTTTCTACATATTATGACTCAGAGTCATTACGTCGAGAATCATTACCTCGCAGGGCGCTGAGCAAAATGAGGAAGCAGAATAGAAAATTCAGCAACGATACCGCTGTAAGCAGCATATCCAGCAATACATAGGCTGCATAGGTTGTAGACGAAACTGACGATATGCTCCACAAAGTCCAGGCAGGGATAGACACCCCTGCCCCGCCGCTGCGCCATGACTCCAGAAGCTGCGGGAAATAGGCAAATACCGCAATAACTCCTGTAATCCCATACATGACCGTTATTGCCGTTACCATTGTGACAGATTCAGCCATATTTCTTCCCTGACCGGCGTTTCTTTCTGCCGGAAACCGATACGGATATCCCTGCTTCCCTGGCAAGTTGCTTTATCTGACGCCTGACTTCTTCACGGCGTTTTTTGTTCCGTAGCTTTAATTCCTGTTCGATTTCTTCACGAAGACCTTGCAACTCTTCTTCCGTTAACTTCTCCACAGGAAAAGCCGCAAGATCGGTTAACGACTTGCCATTAGCATTATTATTAGTACCGGACATTATTATTACTCCGGTCACTCACCGATATGTTCACACCTATAAAATAGCAATCACTATTGTTATACACTGCGTAAAATGTTGTGCGTAGCTCTGCCATAATTAATTTCCTCCTGCCAAGTTTATGCCCGTTAATATTTTTCAATTATTCTTTTGTTATTTCTTTGTCTTTAAACGGATTTACAATGGCAGATTTCTTAGCTTCATCTGCTTTATTTTTCTGCCTGAACCTCTCAGCAACCTGTGCTTTTTCCGTATTGCTCATATTTTTTAGTCCGGCAATAAAGAAACCTTCAGTCTCATCAACTGACTTTCCGGCCATCGCCGCTGACAGGTTGGTAGATTCAATTTCAGCATCTATTGCATCAAGAATCTGATTATGAAACCTCTTCCACTGCGCATGAGCAACAAATGCTAAACCAAAAGAAGAAATTGCCAGATATCCGGAAAATAACGGATCAAAAAAGGAAAATATAAATGCCACTAACAAAATAAATAAAGGTTCGATAAATCGATAAACCGTCATTCCGTCGGCATTAGGTAAAAAATAGAGAAACGGTAGAGCCTTTCCGATAAAACGGCTGTGCATTCGTACATTCTTCCGCCTTCTGTTCCAGATACTGATATAATGAAAAACACCGGCAATTGCGAACAGATACGTAAAAATAACTAATGAATTGCTTTCAAGATAGCCTAAATCCTTTTGGGTACTTAACCCATAAACGCCAAAACTAATAAAGTTAAATACAAAAAACAAAAACAGTACAAGAAACGGCATGTAATATCTTTCACCATAAGCTCGTCGTATTAATGTCTCTACAGGGACAATAAGTAACCTTACGGCACCTATCATTACATTTCTTAAGTTATTAATAATTTGTTCCGTATTATCAAATTTATCAGCATACATGATCCGACTCCTGCTAATTTAACGTGTAAATTCGACATAAATTACAACAGGAAACTGAAAACATGTCCTTCTGAATAAACGCAAACAAGGATTATTTTTTAATTCGCTATTGCCGAAATTTACCTAACTAATTCTCAATAGATAAAAATGGTAAATTATTAATATTATGATAATCTGAAACAGAAATAATTATTTAAATGAATTATTTCTGTTTAAAAGTGGCTCTCAGGTAATTGCTGCCCGTGATATTCCAGATACGCCCTGATTGATGCACGATAGATTCGACTAACAAATTATTACTTAAGCCGCCATTAGATAGAGTAGTAAATTCAAGCGGCTCAACCAGATATTGCAATTGTTTATTGACATTAACAGACGTACTACTTGTTCCTGCTTCTGCATCTCTATTCTGTCCGAAACCCGTAATATCCTGCATGGTCTTACCGAATATTTCAGAGGCCCAATTATTTGTCTTAACATCACTGTTGCTGTGAAATATTTTCGTACTGAGGTTGCCCAGTATGCTATTAGCATGATCAGGGCTACTTAGTGCTACGTGATAATTGCTGATATTCTGCGATAGATATACTGACGCTATACGGCTGCTGCGGGCGGTCTGTTGATATTCGACATCATAGCCGGATATAAAATTCTGAGCCTCATCCGCAAACAGAAAAACAGGTCTTGTATTTTCGTCAATATCCCGACGTTCCATTGCCTGCTGCCAAACCAGCTTATAGATACTCTGGGCTATCCTGCCGGTAATGCCATATTCTTTAACCGGAAGATCAAGAATAATGATTGCACCTTCCTGACTATATTCAGGCGGAAGATTTGTTTTGCCGTCAAATAACTTTTTAAGGTTTCCCCGTAAGAATGCATCAGCGGTTGTGGTAAACATAGAAACAATAATAGAGCGGGTTTTCTCTGCTATATTGGGAAATTCTTTCATCCAATAAAGCAATGAAATTTCTAAATCGGGATAGGGGTTTTCAGATTCATTCAGAGCTGCCTTTTGCATCATCTCAAAACAGAAGCTTTCCGTTTTGAAATCCTTGCTCTTAACATCAATATTACTTTGCGGTGCTGACAATATCAGCCGATACATATCAAAAATTGAAATACTATTTTTGGCACATTTCAACACATCCACCGCATTGCGTAACATTTGTCGAAGGGCAAGCACCCAATAAGCTTCCTTTCCTGCAATCTTCCCACTATTAGCTATTTCAATAACCGACATAAAAAGATTCACAACCGTTTCAGTATCAGACTCATCACCTCTACTCGATTCATAGTCCATAAAATTAAAAATAAATTCACTATCGGGTTTCATAATAAATACGCTTTCAGATCTGCCTGTTGCCGCCGCCCATTCCTGCCATTGCCGGCATTCATCTTTCTTGACAGTAAGAACCAGGCCGCCATAAGCATTATCAAGCATTGCCCTTGCGATAACCGCACCACTTCCCGAGGTCTTTCCACTGCCCGTACCGCCAAATATCTGCACACCCTCAAAGCTATCTTTTACAGTCCAAGGGTCAACATCAGAAAAATTTAGAAGTGCCGTATTAATATCAATGATACTCATGTTTTTTCCTTTAAATTATTTCAGTAAATATTTCTTAAAACATCAATCTAAAAGAAAACAACAATTCATGTCCTTCTGATTAAAAAAGAACATAGTGATACACCGAAAACATCAATTCCCGAAAATTCCCAAATTAGAGAAATAACCATGATAATCGGTTGTCACTCAGCATTATCTTAAGGCAGAATATATCCCCCGATTACAAGAGGGCATAAAAATGAAAAATAAATACGAGAAATCAGAATTAGATGAAATATCTGCCGCAAAGCTGAAAGAAAAAATATCTTATGAAACCGAACTTGACCTTACACGCTTAATTAGAAAATATAAAAAGCGTAAATATATCGCACCAAATGGCGGTTTAGATGGATTGCGAAAATATTTATGGAATACCACCGGACATAAAATTGATGAAGAAAAATTATCCCGATTAGCAGGAAAAACAGACAAAAGAGATGACGAAATTAATATATCTCTTGCTGACTTAAAAGCCTTCAACCACATCCTTGATGAAGAAGACAAATTAACCTCTCTTGCACTACTCACAAAAGACAGACATTTTCTAAAAATATTCGGCGCAGAAACCCAATTAGATTTATTTATTCCGGCCCGCTTTAATACCGAAGTGCATAGTAATGTTTCCAATTTATTTCACTTGCGAGTTCTTGAGATGTTGCAGAGATCAAACTCTATAAACTTACATATTAAATTTTGGGATGTGGTAAATAAAGTTGCCGATATGGAATTGATAAGAAAAACCGACTGGTATAACAGTCTGGATGATAAAGGAAATTCAATACGCATGACCTGTGGGAACGGATTCATCAACAGTGCTGTGGAAATATTCCTGGCAGAGAAGATATTCTCTGTCCCTCCCTATCAGGAAGTACAGCGCTTAGAAGCTCCTAAAGAAAATCAAGAAGACAACAGGCGATTACCCTTCTATACCTGTTTCCCAAAAAGAGACCGCCAAGGAATAGATTGTTCATCATTTGATGTAAATAGCGAGAGGGCAGTAACAAGATTTGAGGGTTACAGAAAGGAATATGAAGATAAACGTTGTTTTATCATTGGGAAAAATGTTTACGTTAGCGATAATAGAGAAGATATCGAACATAAATCCGAACTGGATAATTATGGTGTATTGATCCTGCGCGTATGCCCACCCAATGAAAAAGATAGAACCTCAATATCAGTGACATATTCCTGCCTTATCGGTTCATATGCCCCTGTTCATCTCGGTATCGTGGAGAGGCTGTTTACCAATAAATATGATGTTCCTTTTCTTGTTCCCCACTCCAGAGAAACTAAAGAACCTCATGTACTAATTGTCGTGATAAAAACCACAATCGGTAGGAGAAAAAGATATGAAGACTACGAATATGAGGATCTCAAGAAAGTCGAATGGAGGGAAGTAAATAAAATTGAGATTGTTGATGCGGCATTGTGGCGACATGACTTAGAAAAAGATACATGGACGGAAAGGGAAACTCTCGAAACCGCAACGATAGATAACTGTCTTATCATGCCGGTTGATAAAGATAACCCTATAGAAACAAAGCTCCATTAACTCAATAACAGCAGCAACAGGTAGCAAGTATATTTGCAGTTCAAGCACGGGTAGAACCTACCCTCTTACGGTGTAAAGGGGAGATGTCTGTAGTAATTATATTGTAAGTTAGGTAGGTTCTACTAAACCATAAGTAGAGGGGTTATCAAAAGCAATGTTGCGGGTTACAGCTTCCATAAGTGCCTCAGGAGCCAAAAGCTATTTTGATGCCGAATTATCAAAAGGTGATTACTATACCGGAAGTTCAGAAATTGTCGGTATCTGGGGTGGCAAGGGGGCTGATAAGTTAGGGCTTCAGGGCGATGTAACCAAGGATCAATTTAATGACCTCGTTGATAACATAAGCCCCGACACCGGCGGGTCTCTAACTGCACACCAGAAATCTAATAGGCGAGCGGGTTATGATTTCACCTTCAACGCCCCAAAATCCCTTTCAGTTCTTTACGAACATACTCAGGACGAAAAACTGCTAACCGCTTTTCGTGAATCTGTTACTGAAACAATGGTGGAAATAGAAATATCTACCGCAGCCCGTGTTCGTAAAAACGGTAAATCCGAAGACCGAAATACCGGCAATCTGATACATGCCGAATTTATCCATTTTACCGCCCGGCCTGTTGACGGTGTGCCTGATCCGCATTTACACGCTCATATTTTCGTAATGAACGCAACTCATGACCATGTAGAGGATCAATGGAAGGCGGTACAATTGGGAGAAGTAAAGGCCGATTCACCATATTATGAGGCAGCATTCCATTCACGGCTTGCAGCCAAATTATCCGACATGGGTTATGGCATAAAAAATAACGGTCGGTTCTGGGATATTGCCGGCATAGACCGCAATATAATTGATAAATTTTCAAACCGTACAAGAGAAATTGACGAGACGGCAGATTTGTACGGAATCACTCGCCCCGATTCTAAATCTGAACTTGCCGCAATGACAAGGGAAAAGAAAAACACTGATCATACATATAATTCTCTACGGGAAATCTGGAATAACAGGTTAACAAAAGATGAAATAACCGCCCTTGATAATGCTGCTAATAATAGTGACGCCGATCAAAAAAAAATAACTGCTGACAGTTCTTTTGATTATGCTTTACAACACCATTTTGAGCGGCAATCTACCGTTAAATTATCCCGTTTAAAAGAAGAAGCCCTACGCTTTTCCTATGGCTCGGTAACTCCTCAGCAAATTGCCTTTGAAACTGAAGCAAAAAAACAACATGATTTGCTTGTCCGGAAAAACCAACGAGGAGTTGATTTTGCAACAACAAAACAAGTTTTGCAGGAAGAGCAGGATATTATCGACTTTACCCGTAACGGCTATAACATGGAAACACGCTTGAACCCTGATTATGAAATCAAAACCGATTATCTCAGTGATGAACAAAAAGATGCTATTACCCGTATATTAACATCACGAGATACTGTCACCGCTATTCAAGGGAAAGCAGGCGTAGGAAAAACCACTCTAATGCAAGAGGCTGTCCGTGGAATTGAGGAAGGAAAAGACGGAAATTCCAATCGTACAAATGTGTTTGCACCCTCATCCGGTGCGGTTGATGTTCTAAAAGGTGAAGGCTTTGAAGATAGCCATACTGTGGCAAGGCTTCTCATTGATGAAAAATTACAGCAACAGGTTAAGAATTCCGTCTTATGGATTGATGAAGCAGGATTATTATCGGTTAAAGACACGCATAGAATATTTGAAATTGCCGGAGAACAAAATGCCCGTATTATTTTGTCCGGCGATGTTAAGCAACACTCCGGCATTATTCGTGGTGATGCCTTTCGAGTGTTGCAGCAATACGCCGACCTGGAACCGGCACAGATAGATACTATCAGGCGGCAACAGGGAGAATACAGAGAAGCAGTAGCAGCAATTTCTGAAGGTGATGTTACAGCCGGCTATAATATCTTCGATAAACTTGGGAAAATTCAACAGATCGAGGATACGGAAAAACGACTAAAAATACTGGCAGAAGATTATCTGGAGACAACAACAAAACAGAATAAACAGGGTATATATTCTCTTGATGGAAAAAAGTCTGCCCTTGTGGTCGCACCGACACATAAAGAGGGCGAGGAAGTTACCGCTGCCATACGGCAGAAATATCAGGATGCGGAAATATTAAAAGGTGAAGAACCGGACTTTGTTACCTATAAAAATCGGAATCTGACTGAAGCCCAGAAAGGAGACACACGATTTTACCTGGAAGGGCAATCTGTTCGCTTTCACCAAAAAGCCAAAAATATACAAAATGGTGACCGTCTTACTATTTTCCATATTGATTCGGAAAATAATATATTCATTGCAGACAATGAAGGCAATCAGCAACAGCTGGATTTATCTCTTGCCGACCGTTTTAGTGTATATCAGCCGGCAGCAATCAGCCTGCAAAAAGGTGATGCTATCCGCATTACTGAAAACAGCAAAGATACAACCGGCAAACATCGCCTGAATAACGGCGCAATCTACCGGGTAGACAGCTTTACCGATTCCGGCGATATAAAACTGTCTAACGGCTGGCTCATAGATGCCGAAAAGGGTAACTTTACGCATGGCTATGTAACCACTTCGCATAGCTCACAAGGCAAAACAGTTGACCATGTTTTTATAGCTCAATCATCTGACTCCTTCCCTGCCTCAAACACCGAACAATTTTATGTTTCTGCGTCCAGAGGAAAAAAAGATATCACCATTTACACCGACGATAAACAGGAATTACTCGAACAGGTCAAAGAATCGGGGCAACGGCTTTCTGCTGTTGAACTCATAGAGACGGCAAAACAACAGAGCCGGGAAAAACAACGGCTATTTGACAAGACAATTGAAAATTTACATGCCTTTGCCCTGCATGTGAAGGATAAAGCTCATAACTGGCTCGATAGCTTCAGGCATGGTGACGAAATTGAGCAGCCTGAAAAACAACCGGAAAACAGGAAACCACAGGGAGAATGGACGGCAAGAGAAATTGACCGTCAACGAACTAGGGAAATGACTATTGAAGGGTTTGAGCTATGACGGCAAAGAAAACAACATCAGGCGGCGGCAATAAATCCAAGAGCACGGAAATCTTTGAAAAAGAAACAGGTGAACTGCTGATACAGGATAATGTAGAAGCCTTTCCCGATGATGATAAAGAGCGAATGTATCATTATAAAAGGGGCAATGAGGGGACATCTGTTTCTGTAGTTTTTGATACCGGTATAGATTCCTATACCCTGCCCTATTCACATTTAAGAGGTGCAACCTTCAACCTGAAAAACGGAATAATCATCGACCATAGCCATAAAAATCTACTCATTGAAGGGCGAAATCTCAGGCCGGTATATGAATATCTTTCACGCTTTAAATTATCCTATATCAGGGTACACAAAAAAAGTGAGCTTGAGGAAAATTTTGCCACCTTCATAGATACAATCACCGAAATCAAGTAATTTTCCGGCCTGTCCTCTCGCCCAGACGGTCAGCCTGATTTGCCGGCCTGTCTTTTTCCGGTAACTTAAGGCCGACAGATTCAGGTGATGGCCGTATATTGTTTTTTGCTCGCTTTATCAGCTTTCCGGCCGGACTCGGGTGCGTAACACTGAAATCATCCTTACTGACATCAGCACCGGCAGCTAAAAGAATTTCCATCATATCTGTATTTTCAGTTTTTACAGCGAGATCAAGCGGCTTGCTTTTATGACTGTTGTTGGCCCGTTCCTCAATATCAGCACCTGATTCAATCAGCAATTTTAAAAAATTAGGCTCTTGCGATAAAATAGCAATATCTATAGGTTTAAATCCATCCCCATCTTTTTTATTTATATCGGCACCAACGTCCAAAAGCAATTGAACTACTGCTTTGTTACGAAGGCTAATGGCTGCATTAAGTGGAGTATCAGCATCTTTACCCGAGGAAATATGATCAACATCTGCACCGGCTCTTATTAATTCACCTACCTCTTTGGAACTATCCTCTTTACCAAGATTAATAATATTCATTAATTGCTCATTTAACGATTTTTGTTCATCACTTTTATCAGCTACACTATCAGACATACCACCTCATTTGCTTATTGTTTAAATAACCTTAATAAGGTTTTTTAATTAAATACTCAAGAAAAATCCGGATCTAAAAAACAATAAATTATAGTCAAACCGTTTAATACAGGAAATAATTCACACCCACAAAGGGGAAGATTTATGGATGAATGGATAAAAAAACAGCTTGCGGGTTATGAGCCGGAAGTTGATATTAAAGAAATCAACCCACAATCTATCACTGAACAAATTAGGCAGGAAGCAAGAGAACTCATTGATAATGACATACAAACTTCAATAGAAATAGAATTAAAGGACAGACAAAAAGATGTTGAACGGGATATTAATCAAGAGCAGACCGAAAATATGCTGACAGCCGAACAAGCTCTTGATGACGGCTCTGTATTTGGAAAAATCATGGGCGGCGTTATTGGCGGGGCCATAGATCACGTAGCAGACAAAGCCGCCGATATTGTCAAAAGCAAAATATCGGAGATAACAGATTCTCAACAGGCTGAACAATCTGAAGCAGAAAGCTCTGCCAACCGATTTGATAAATTACTTGAAGAAGTGCAATCTCGTAATATTGAGGACAATCAAAAACAAAATAATAAAGAAAAAGGAATCGATATAGAAATATAATCCTTTGATAATTTACTTGATTAAAGAATAAAAAAATCTTAAGTTAAAATGAGTAATAATTTGAATTATGGTTAAATCATGGCTATCACATGTAAAGAAGTTATCAAAAAATGTGATAGGCGTATTGCTGCTGCACAGGTGGAAATTAAAAAACTATCAGCTCTTGTAACCAGAAACAAAAATCAGCTTCTTACGGCAAGAGCCAAAAAACATATAGGAATTCTTCAGAAAGAAATTGAAGGTAACAGAGAACTCAAACAGGAAGCACTAGATTCCGCTCATCAAAAAATCATCGAAAGACAAAATCCTGTAAACTCCAATTAGGCAAGAATTATAAAAAGCTGTAACAAAACCGGTTAACCGCTATCTTTCATTCCTAAATTCCTGATTTTTCAAAAACGAAGCAAGCACCCGACTTGTTCCGCCCCCTGATTTTCAATCTTTCCAATATATAATTATAGAGTTAGGCTCGAACTATCGAGAGGTGACCTTATGGAAATAAATAAGCTTTTTAAAAACGAGCAGTGGCAGATAAAACGTTATTACTCTGATAGAACTACATGTCGGTTTAGCGATGCAGACAACATCACAATATGCCTGTTAAAAACAGCTTTGCACGATTAGCGCAACCCCGCCGTCATGAGACCGTTTTTATTTTCAAGCCCCCTGCCCAGACTAATCCGTGTACGTGATGCACCCGCCTATCTGGGAATGGACCGCAACCGATTTAATGCTGAGGTGCGCCCCTATATCACAGAAATCCCCTTGGGTTCGCAGGCAATTGCCTTCGATAGGCTTGAAATTGATGCTTGGTTGGAGGAATATATTCAATGCAACGGGCGTCGTCCGAAACCCACTGGTGGAGAACCCACTAATGGGGAAGCCTCTAAATCGGAGGACGACGTATGTCAAAATGTAACAAGAAGCAACGCAACAAGTTGCCGGGACTCCGCCTTAAAGGCGGTATCTGGCAAATCGAGAAAAGAAGTAAATACGCCAAAGGCGGATGGCTCCGGGAAAGCACGGGAACATCTAGCCGCTTGGAAGCAGAAAGAATCCTGATCCGCCGTTTGGCAGAGATGGAAGAAACGGCACAAAGGCAGCATGAGGCAATCTACACATTTGAGGAAGCAGCACTTCGCTACCTTAAGGAGATTGCCCATAAGTCATCGGCAGACGATATAGCCTCACACCTGGATAGTTTGTTCCCCTTCATCGGAAACAAACAACTCGAACAGATCCATGACGGCACATTAAAGCCCTATGTGGATCACGAGACAGAAAGAGGATTAGCTCCGAAGTCGGTCAATAATGCTATCGGTGTTGTAAGTGCCGTATTAAACAGGGCGGCAAAGGTCTGGCGTAACGAGGAAGGAACTCCATGGTTAAAACAGGCTCCGCCGAGATTAAGCCGGTTGTCGACCAAGGGGAAACAGGCAAAGCCATATCCTTTGTCGTGGGGGGAACAAGACGGATTGTTCAAGCTTCTCCCCCGTCATCTGGCAGATAGCGCCTTGTTTGCTGTTAATACGGGGTGCAGGGAGCAGGAAGTCTGTCAGCTCCGCTGGGATTGGGAAGTGGAAGTACCGGATTTAGATATATCGGTATTTATCTTGCCGGAATCCATCACCAAAACCGGTACGGAGCGTGTCGTGGTGCTTAATGCTGTCGCCGGGAGTGTAGTTGAGTCACGCAGAGGAATGCACAGAGAGTTTGTATTTACGTACCGTGGCTCACCTGTAGGGAAGCTTAATAACACTGCATGGAAGCGGGCATGGACGAAAGCAGGACTGCCTGGAGAGCACGGCATCCTGAAAGGAGTGCATAATCTGCGGCATACTTTCGGGAGGCGGTTAAGAGGTGCCGGAGTGCCCCTGGAGACTCGCAAAGCACTGCTCGGTCATGCAAGCGGTGACATCACAACGCATTATTCTGCGGCGGAGCTGGAGGAACTCCGGAATGCCGTAGAGAAGATCGTTGATCGGGGGATAGCACAAACTCCGACATTAACCGTCATAAAACATAATCAAAATGTTGAGTGTCGGAAAACTGTCGGAAATAAAAAAAGAGCTAACGGAAAATATCCGATAACTCTTTGATTAAATGGCGCGCCCGGAAGGATTCGAACCTCCGACCGCCTGGTTCGTAGCCAGGTACTCTATCCAACTGAGCTACGGGCGCGTAAAAACATTGACTAACGTCAAATGGTAGAGCCAAAAGAGCGGGGGAATATACCGACTCCCTCATCCAGTTGCAAGGAAACTGGTGGACTCGCTTATCCTTCCTCTAAAACCAACTCCTTACCATTCATTTTAAATGGCGGAGAGCGAGGGATTCGAACCCTCGATGGGCGTTAACCCATACACCCTTAGCAGGGGCGCGCCTTCAGCCACTCGGCCAGCTCTCCCGGTCAACAACGCAATT
>Ga0316204_10002042_pt1 | contig 48714 bp, 35 predicted proteins | sample 6monrhotite_MG_2_FD_205661 | JGI IMG/M metagenome (GOLD analysis project Ga0316204, IMG submission 205661) | Microbial mat bacterial communities from mineral coupon in-situ incubated in ocean water Damariscotta River, Maine, United States -... | ecosystem: Environmental > Aquatic > Marine >... | reverse complement strand
CTTAGATGAAGCAAAAGAACAAATACTGAGTGATGATTTTGATGTTATTTTATTTGATTTAAGTTTACCGGATTCTACTATTCAAGAAACAGTAGACTTTCTAACCCATCTCAATACCGACGCACCAATCGTGGTGCTTAGCTCATTAAATGATTTAGGCATCGCCAAAGAACTGCTTCGTAACCAAATTCAGGACTATATACCCAAAGATGAAATATCACCAAGCTTTCTAAACCGAGTTTGTACTTATGCTATAGAGAGAAAGCTGCAGCAAGTAAAGCTAGAGCAGCGGAATGAGGATATGCGGGCATTTTGTTCAATGCTATCTCATGATTTCAAGGGTTCTGTTAGAAGGATTGGTCATATAGCCTCCTTCTTACAAGAGGACTTAACAGAGAGAATTGAGTTAACGGACAAAGAAAGCAAGTTTTTTCAATCGATACAACGAAATACCACTAGCATACAATCAATGGTCGACAGCCTGCTTGAATATCTTACAGTAAGCTATACGTCTCTTAGTTTCGAGAAAATCGACACTAACGAACTACTTGAATCGATAGAGTACGACCTAAAGGAAAAACAAGAAAAGGCATTCGTTTTAACAAGCGATGCTGAATTGGTTTCGCTATATGGTCACCGCTCACTGTTAATTCCCATGTTTTTAAACCTATTTAATAACAGCATCAAATACAATGATAATAAGCCTGAAATTACCTTTTCAATATCAGAAGTTGCAGGAAATCGGCTCGAAATAACTATTCAAGATAATGGAATTGGAATTGAGCAAAAGTTTCATAAGGATATATTTCAACCGTTCCGTCGTCTATTCTCACAAGAGGAGTACTCTGGTACAGGGTTAGGCTTGAGTATTGTCAAAATAATCGTCGAACATCATAAGGGTAAGATCAAGGTAACTTCAGAGCCTGGAGCAGGGACTACGCTCAAAATTACTCTACCGAATGCCAATTAGAATTATAAGTAGTATTGAATCGTTAGCTTTAGATCATATGTTATTACTTCAGTAAACGAGTTATCGCAGATTATAATCAGCATAGCGCTAATCAAAACCTATCAAAGCAATTTGTGTTAGAGTTAACTTAAACTAAAGTTTTGAGAGTATAGTCTTTTGTCCGAAACAACAATACATCTAGTCGACAACTTAAGGTTGGGAGCACAATCCTATTCAAAACAGAATCACCAGTTTTGGATGCTCCAAATAGCAGGATGGTCAGGCTATCTAGTGGTTGTTTTTATGGCAATTATCAGACCACAGATCGGCGAACAAGGCTTTAATTTCGCGGGACAAATATTTAACCTATTCGTAGAAACCATGGTTGGATTCGGCCTTTCTTATTTTCAATGGATATTCATTCGAAAGATTGTACACTTTCCACTTAGACTCACCATATTACTAAGTTTTGTATCAGCGGCTACACTTGGCATAATTTTTAACATATTCAAACTAGGCGCTTACAAGGTTATTGTTTTCGATCAACAATGGAATGAAGATTGGAATATGTTGGAGTTTGGAGGTTGGCTACTATTTTCAATAGCAACCATGTTTGTGTGGACCTCAATCTATTTTATTATGCTGTACAACACTAAACTTCAAAAAGAGCATGAGAAATTACTTCGTGCTGAAACAGCAGCAAAGGATGCGCAGCTGCAAATGCTGCGATATCAACTTAATCCCCATTTTATGTTCAATACGATGAACGCCATTTCAACGCTTATATATAAAAATGACAATGAAAGAGCTAATGAAATGCTCGATAAGCTTTGTGAGTTTTTTAGATACACGTTAGATAAAAGTGATCGAGCTTCTTCGCCATTGCATAAAGAGATAGAGCTATTAGAATTGTACTTGTCCATTGAAAAGGCACGATTTGGAAGGCGCCTCAATGTGGATATTAACGTCGACAACGAGTTAATGGACTGCCGTATACCATACATGCTACTTCAGCCAATAGTAGAAAATTCGATAAAATATGCGATTGAACCTTCTAAATTGGGCGGAACTATTTATGTCAATGCTAAAGCCATTGAGCATAGATTACAAATTCAAATTATCGACCAAGGAGAAGCCAACAAAGATCTATCCAGAGAAGGATTTGGGATCGGATTAAGAAATACAGAAGCAAGACTCGACGCCATGTATAATGGTGATTTTTCAATGGAACTAGAAGCCTGCAAAGAAGCTGGTTCTATTGTCACAATTAATACACCGATAAAGAAGTAAACTAGTAAATGGTACAAACAAAACCTTTAACTGCCATCATTGTTGACGACGAACCTTTAGCAATCGAAGGATTAAAATTACGCTTGGCTAATATCCCAGAAATAAAAGTCATTGCCGAAGCAAGTGATGGTGACCAAGCTATTAAATTATGTCACTCACTGACTCCTGATGTTTTGTTTCTTGATTTAAATCTACCAGGGCTAAATGGAATTGAGGTAGTCCAAGCGTTACAATCCGATATTTTGCCTATGGTGGTATTTGTAAGTGCCCATGGTGAATATGCGATCGATGCATTTGAATTAAACGCGATTGATTATGTACTTAAGCCCGCTAATCTTGGTCGATTAAAAAAAACAGTGCAACGACTATTGGACAAACATCATCCCGCCGGCAATGATAAGCAAAAGTACCGACTTCTAAAGGCGTTAGGTGAAACGTCAGGTCTCGGAATCGCTGAGCTTGAAGATTGGTTGAAATCAGAACACCCTTTACCAAGTGCCTACAGCAAAGAACTAGTCATAAAAAACGAAAACTTAGAAAAGATATTTCTTTCAACAGCCGATATACGTTGGATTGATGCGGCTGGGGACTATATGTGCATCCATACCAGTGAAAAAACTCATATCGTAAGAATAACGATGAAAAAACTGGCAAGCCAACTCGACCCAAAACTATTTACTAGAATACACAAATCAACGCTAGTTAATATCAATTATATAAAGAGTATTAAAGCGCTACGTAATCGAGAATGTTTACTGGAATTAGGTAACCAAATTAAACTCAAGGTCAGCCGTAATTACAGCACTAATATCCAGAGTCTATTGGATTCAAAAACTCTTTAACCTGTTGTCGTATAAATATACCGTTTTACCGCAAAACATTCCTTTTTTAATTTCAGACCGCAGACTTTAAACACCACGTCGCATTTCAATTGTATCCATTGAGGATTTCTTAGACTATGTATCTGGGGGTAGCTTTGCCGAGTAACTATTTTGTTACTTTGATAGGTAATGGTTACAAGATTTAAGTGAACTATGAGCCGACCAAATGTGCTCAGTTAACGTTAACAATGTTCACTAAATATGCTTGAGTCTTTGGAATAATAACGATGATAAAAAACACCATAAATATTTTGAGCTTAATGATTAGCTTTGCATTGCTAGTTATTTTAGGCTGCGGAGGAGGTGCGGAAACTAACACCAATCCAACCGCTATCGATCCTCAGCAGCCAGTATCGGACTGGAAACTAGTTTGGAGTGATGAGTTTAACGATTCAACCATTGATGCCAGCAATTGGACTCATGAAGTTAATTGTCTTGGCGGTGGAAACAATGAGAAACAATGTTATACGGATTCCGCAGAAAATTCCTACATACAAGACGGGCGACTAAACATTGTCGCGTTACCTGCTGAAGAAGGAGCGGACAAACCGTATACCTCGGCGCGCATTAACAGCCGTTACAAAGCAGATTTTAAGTATGGAAGAGTGGAGCTAAGAGCAAAACTACCAAGCGGACAAGGTAGCTGGCCAGCGTTTTGGATGATGCCAACCGACGAGGTTTATGGTGGTTGGCCTAAGTCTGGCGAAATAGATATTTTAGAGGCGGTTAACTTAAAAACTGTCGATAGTGAAGGCATCGTCGAGAATAAAATCTACGGAACTTTACATTATGGTAAGGAATGGCCAAATAATTCAAATTCAGGCAAAGCCTACTCGTTACCAGAAAACGTTAGTCCAGCTGACGATTTTCATACTTATGCCATTGAGTGGCAAGAAGGTGAAATGCGTTGGTATGTGGATGATTATTTGTATGCAACTCAGCGTAAATCAGACGTTAGATACAATAGTAAAGACGAAGCGGTGGGTCTAACTCATCGTGGGTGGTTTGCTGAATATTTTGATATCGTAACCGGGGAACTTGAGACTCATTGGGGTAACGAACCTTTTGACCAACAATTCTATTTGATTCTTAATTTCGCTGTTGGCGGCGATTGGCCGGAAAATGTCAACAACTTAGGAATAGATTCAACCGCTTTTGAAAACGGACAAAAATTTGAAATTGATTTCGTACGAGTCTATCAATGTCAACAAAATCCAGAAACGGGAAAAGGTTGTGAAACAGTACGAGCGGGTTACGATAGCTTAGAAGATGCGTTAGTTGAAGGAGAAGCACCGATACCGTCTCCACCGACAGCTCCCGTCGCTAAAAACCTCACCATTTTTGAAGGAGTAGAAAACCCCAATTGGCCAGCATGGGATTGTTGTGGTGGTTCTACTCCAGCGATAGTTAATGACGCTGATAAAGGCGATGTTATGCAGTTTTCTGTGGGAGAGTCTCCAACAGTTAACGGTTTTATTTCACGAGAAGAATTTATTACTGATCCACAAGGAACCGCTGAGGCTTTCGATGCATCGCCTCTGATTAGTAATGGCAACGTGAAATTTGATTTAAAGGTCGTCACTGCACCTAATACCTCGGATGCGGCTTGGCTGTTTAAAGTTGAGAGCGCAGGTGGTGAAACCGCAGTTGAACTTGAATTAAATCAAAGTACAGAAGGTCTCGACCCGGTAACGGGTGAATGGCAGACCTACACTTTTCCGTTGCAAATGTTATCTGACGAAGGGCTCGATTTAAGTGCTATCGATGTCATTATGATTTTTCCAGCTTGGGGAGCTGGGGAAGGTGCAGTCTATCAAGCGGCAAATGTTTCAATAGCGGGTCCACCGATTAGTTCACCAGAAGTGGTTATCTTCGAAAATGCCGAAAATCCAAGCTGGCCATTATGGGATTGTTGTGGTGGGACGACCCCAACGGTTGAAACCGATGACGCAGAGCACGGTTCGGTTGCAGAATTTGTAATTGGCGCCTCACCTACGGTCATGGGGTTTATTACTCGAGAAACGTTCATCTCTGATCCCGCTGGGCAAGCAACGCCATTTGATGCATCCAGCATATTAGCTAACGGTGTTATTCAATTTGATCTAAAAGTTGTTACCAGCCCGTTAGATAGCAGTTCAACTTGGTTGTTTAAGACAGAATCTAACGAAGGTGACTCGGCTGTTGAACTCCCTTTAACTTCGTCCATTGAAGGTGTAGCTCCGACAGAAGGACAATGGCAAACCTATACTTTTGCGTTGTCAGATTTGGCCGATGCGGGTCTTGATGTGAGCGCGATTGATGTGTTGATGATATTTCCAGCATGGGGCACTGGAGAAGGCGCGGTTTACCGTGTTGACAATGCAAAAATTTATGACCCGAATGCTTCTTCTGGATTTGTTGGGCATATTTTGTTTGATGACCAAGCGAAAGACCAATGGAGCATTTGGGATTGTTGCGGTGGCTCAACTCCGACAGTTGAAAACGACGATGCTGCGCATGGCCTAACAGCCGAATTTGTCATAGGCGCTTCTCCTACGGTAATGGGGTTATTAGCGGATGATGATGTCTATTTAGATGCATCAGCATTACTTAGCGACGGAGTTGTCCAATTCGAAATGAAAGTAATAACAGCACCCAATGACTCTAGTGCTGTTTGGAAATTTAAAATCGAAGCCGGTGATACTACTTCGGCCGTTGAACTGGATTTAACTGATAGTCAAGAGGGGCTTGCGCCAACAACAGGTGTTTGGCAAACCTATACCTATTCATTGCAAGATTTATTTGATGCAGGATTAGATATTGGGCAAATCGATGTATTGATGGTGTTTCCTGCTTGGGGTACCGGAGAAGGTGCCGTTTATCGACTAGACAACGTTATGATCTTCGACCCAGCTAGCTTGCCTGCTCCGCTCGGCCTAACCATATATGATGATGCTGAACATCCAGAGTGGGCGATCTGGGATTGTTGTGGTGGCTCTACTCCGACTGAAGAAATGGATGATAGCGAACACAACATGGTGGCTGAATTTGCGATTGGCGCGTCGCCAACGGTAATGGGTTTTCTTGCCGACGATGACATTTACTTTGACGCATCTTCTATTCTATCAACGGCTTCGATTAGTTTTGATTTAAAAGTGGTTAATGCGCCTAATGACTCTTCCGCCGTTTGGAAATTTAAAGTTGAATCCGGAGATACCGCGACGGCTGTTGAATTGGATTTATCGGATAGTCAGGAAGGTGCAACACCTGTTACCGGCGAATGGCAGACCTACACCTATTCATTGCAGTCATTATTCGATGCAGGACTAGATGTAAGCGAGATTGATGTATTAATGATGTTTCCAGCATGGGGAACTGGAGAGGGTGCAGTTTATCGAATCGATAACGTCACAATTCAATAACTGTTAATCCGAACACTTACTTGCATTAACTCATCGTTACTGCTGAAAATAATTAGAAGAGTAGGCCAAAAAAATGAATCATAAAAAATTTACAAAAAAACCTATCGCCCTATGTGTTGCTGCATTTTTCGCAACAGGGCTGAATAGCCATTTATTAGCGGAAGAGACGGCGGATGAAGAAGCTGATAACAAAGTTGTAGAAATAGTCGGGATCCGAGGTAGCTTGATACGCTCAATGGATCTTAAAAGAGAAAAATCGGGAGTGGTTGATGTCATATCTGCAGAAGATATGGGTAAATTTCCTGACACCAATTTAGCAGAGTCGTTACAACGAATCACGGGGGTCTCTGTAAGTCGAGCTAATGGCGAAGGAAGTCAAATTACCGTACGAGGATTTGGTCCAGAGTTTAACTTAATCACTTTAAATGGACGACAAATGCCAGGAACGGGAAACACTCGTTCGTATAACCTTGAAAATTTGTCCTCAGAAGGAGTGAGTGCTCTAGAGGTAAACAAAACGGCTAGAGCCGAAAATCCCAGTGGTGGTTTAGGTGCTACCGTTAATATTGTGACTACCAAACCTTTAGCAAGTCCTGGCGAAAAATACTCAATATCGGCGAAGGCCATTCATGACACTTCAAACGAAGTTGGTGAAGATGTTACACCAGAATTTTCAGCGGTTTACTCTAATACTTATTTAGACGATGCATTCGGTTTTTCATTTTCTTTCGCTCATACAAAGCGAGATTTTCAACAACAGTCTGCCAACATTCAAGGTTGGCAAGCGAATGTTTCGTTGCCAAGTTTAGATGCTAGCAATGTGATCGATGCCAGACCACTTGATAGTGATGGAAATCCTAATGGTGATTATTTTTTCCCTAGAGATATGAACTATGGTATCGCCGACTTTCAAGGTGAAAAGACTAACGGGCAGCTAACTTTTCAATTCGCTCCAACAGACGATTTATATGTTACCGTCGATTACACCATGACCAATGCAGTTCTAGGTACGAACTCAATCGGCTGGGGTATGTGGTATGACTATGGCGGTAATATTAGTGCTTATGAACTTGACAGAAATGGCACCGCTATTTTTGCAGAGATAGGTGGCAACGACGGCTCTTTCTCAGCCTCTAGAGGTACCACCGAAGTCGATGAAAAATCAGTGGGACTCAATTTATCATGGCAAGCCTCAGAATCATTACTGTTTGATTTTGACTATCACGACTCTTCAGCCGAAGCCGATAATGGCAAAGACCGGGGCCTAGGTAGCCAAGGAACTCTTGTGCTTGGCTCGGATCAACTTGATATTAAATGGTACGACTATAGAAACGGCGATATACCGACGTCAGGTATTATTTGGAGTAATGGAACCGAAGAAATATCCCCCAGTGAAATAGATTCACACTTTAGTCAATTTATTCATTCCCCGGGAACTTCGGATATCGAACAGATGCAATTTCATGGCACCTGGGAGAATACTAGCGATAGCCCTCTTATTAATATTAAGTTTGGTTTAGCTAGAACAGAGCAAGTCATGGCTGGTTCAAATGCGTGGAGTGGTTTAATTGGTGGTTTTCTATTTAATCCGTCTTGGCCTGAGATTTTTCCAGATGGTATGTTTATTCGAAATAGCACTAATGGCTTTCTCGAAGCATTTTCAAATGGCGGCACAGACTTGTCTCCAAACTATTATTATACGTTTGACTTTGATGAAGTTGTCGCTCGATCTGAAGCATTCTTGACTAATGCGGTTCTTGGAGGTGATGACTATTTTGCCACTACAGCTTATCATCCTATGGGCACTTTTTCTGAAGGCTCTGTTGCTGAAGATACCAACAGTATCTATTTACAAACTCAGTTAGAATTTGATGTCGCCGATTATCCTGTTCAACTAAACATAGGAACCCGTTACGAAGAAACGGATGTTACTAGTATCGTTTTACAACAAGTGCCTACTGCAGTCTGGTGGTTAGGAGGCAGCGAATGGCTTACCCAATATTTACCAGGTGACAATAACCGGTTAGAACTGACTGGAAGCCATGATGTATTCTTACCAATGTTTGATGTAAAAGTTGATATTACCGATGAGTTAGTCGGGCGTTTTTCGTGGGGTAAAACAATTGCTAGAGCACCACTAGGAAACTTGGCTGGTGGTCGACAGCTTTCAGGCAGCCCTAAAATTGGTTCTAGAAATGGTAGCGAAGGAAATACTAACTTGCAGCCATTTATGTCAACTAATTTGGATTTAAGTCTTGAGTATTATTACGATGAAGGGAGTTATGCAGCCATCGGATACTTTAAAAAAGACGTCAAAAACTTTATAGGTAATCAAATTGTTTCAACCACCATTGAAGGCTTTCATGATATTTACCAAGGACCTCGATGGAATCAAGCCGTTGCAGATCTAACCGCTGCCGGAGACCAAGCTACCAATGATGCAATCTTTGCACAGATGGTCGCCAACGGAGCTGTGGTGAATGAACAAGGATTCATAGAACCAACCAGCGATGATCCATTAATTGTTTGGGACATTAGTCGACCTTTTAATAGTGCTGACGAGAAAACTGTCGATGGCTTTGAAATTGCCGTACAACACCTATTCGGGGAAACTGGTTTTGGTGTAGGGGCTAATGCGACTTTTGTTGACGGTGATGTTGAGTTCGATATCAATAGTCTAGTTCAACAAACCCCGTTAACTGGATTAAGTGATTCTGCAAACTTTCAAGGATTCTATGAAAAACATGGTCTCTCAGTTAAAGCGACTTATGCTTGGCGTGACGAGTATTTAATTGGCGTTGGTCAATCGCAAGGTTCATCGGATAACCCTCCGCAATTTGCTAAATCATTTGGTCAGTGGGATTTAAGTATCAACTATGACATAGATGAACATATCACTTTGTCGTTTGACGCGATTAATATCAACAATGAAACCGAGCAAGGTTTTGGCCGATACGAAGAACAATTTTTGTTCGCGCGTGAATATGGTCCACGTTATGTATTAGGTGCTCGATATACCTTTAAATAAACCCTGGTTGTCGCCGGGATACTCCGGCGAATTTTTCCCTTTGTGCTAGTACTCAGACTCGACTCGTTTTTTAGACATTAAACTCTGAATTGACTAGCAAGTTTTTTGAAAATCTATTAGAGACTTAATTATGGCGTCGTCAGCTAATTTGGCAAATGAAAACCTTCATTCGTCAAATCAAACACATCGATTTGCATTATTTTCTTTGACATCGTTGTTTTTTATGTGGGGATTCATAACCTGCTTAAACGATATTTTGATCCCTTATCTTAAAGCAATGTTTGAGTTAAATTACACTCAAGCAATGCTGATCCAGTTTTGCTTCTTTGGTTCCTATTTTATAGTTTCGTTACCGGCTGGAGCACTAGTTTCAAAAATTGGTTACAAAGCAGGAATAGTCGTCGGCCTTGCGATTGCGAGTGCGGGTTGTTTACTTTTTTACCCCGCCGCTCAGCTATCCGTTTATCCACTATTTTTGCTCGCCCTATTTGTGTTGGCCGCGGGTATAACCGTTTTGCAAGTTTCTGCAAATCCTTATGTAAGTGCGTTGGGTCCGAGTGAAACGGCATCGGCTAGATTAACAATGACTCAAGCTTTTAATGCTCTGGGAACGACTGTTGCACCAATATTTGGTGCATGGTTGATCTTTAAAGGCGCCGAGACTCTCGATACCTCCGATCCTTCTTCGGTACAAATCCCTTATTTGTTTCTTGCATTTGCGCTAGTCGTTCTTGCGGTAGTTTTCAGTTATTTAAAACTACCCAATTTAGGTAAAGCTGAAAACTTTGAATTGTCTCCTAAAAAAGCCTTACGATTTAGACATTTGAGACTCGGCGCCATTGGAATTTTTGTGTACGTAGGTGCCGAAGTTGCAATTGGTAGTTTCTTAGTCAACTTCTTATCAACTCCAGAAATTGGTGGCTTAACAGAAACCACCGCGGCTCATTACATCACTTATTATTGGGGTGGTGCAATGGTTGGTCGATTTATTGGGGCGGTAATAATGCAAAAGATACCCGCTAACCGAGTACTTACATTTAATTCCATCATGGCAATCTTGTTAGTTGCTATTGCTATCGTATCTACAGGCAAGATAGCAATGTGGGCGATTCTAGCGGTCGGGCTATTCAATTCAATTATGTTTCCTACGATCTTTAGTTTAGCTATCGATCGATTGAAGGATGCAACTAGTCATGGTGCTGGGGTACTTTGCTTAGCCATCGTAGGTGGTGCAATCATCCCATTATTGCAAGGGGTGTTAGCCGATTTAGTGGGTCTTCAAATCAGTTTTATATTACCGATTATTTGCTATCTATTTATCGTTTATTATGCGATTTCTGGTTACGCTCCTGTCGCTGAAGAAATCAAGGAGTAGTTTATGAGGCGACTAAATAATCTTTTTATATTGTCTGTTTGCCTAGTCCTGTGGGGTTGTAATTCGTCAGATAATAGAAGTTTAAAAGCTACCAAGATTAATGAGCCAATGGATTCTAGCGTTATAAAAGTATGGCCCAAGATTAATTCATCAGTAAAGCTTGAAAACGATATTGAATTTAAGATCAATGAACTGCTTAAGGATATGACCATAGAACAAAAAGTGGCTCAAATGATCCAACCAGAAATACGAGACATTTCTGTGGAAGATATGCGTCGTTATGGTTTTGGATCCTATCTCAATGGTGGAGGCGCTTTCCCAAATAACAATAAGCATTCAACCCCTAATGACTGGATTAATCTTGCTGAAAAAATGTATCAAGCGTCTATCGATGACTCTCTAGATGGCAGTAAAATTCCGACCATGTGGGGAACAGACGCTGTTCACGGACACAACAATGTCATTGGTGCTACTTTGTTTCCTCATAACATTGGGTTGGGAGCAATGAACAACCCGAAGCTTATGCAAGAAATAGCTACCGTTACCGCAAAAGAAGTAATGGTAACTGGCATAGATTGGGTCTTTGCGCCGACCGTTGCAACCGTAAGAGACGATCGCTGGGGCAGAACTTATGAAGGCTATTCTGAACACCCAGAAATTGTTAAATCATACGCTGCAGCAGTAGTACGGGGATTACAAGGTCAGCCGGGTAAAGACTTTCTAGCTGACAATCGGGTGATTAGTACCGTTAAACATTTCGTAGGGGATGGAGGAACGATTGACGGAGACGATCAGGGAAATAACCCGTTAACCGAATCAGAATTATTTAGACTACACGCGCAAGGTTATGTTGGTGGACTCAATGCGGGCGCTCAAACAGTAATGGCATCATTTAATAGTTGGCAGGGAGATAAGATACATGGAAACCACTACCTGCTAACAAACGTTCTAAAAAATAGAATGGGCTTTGATGGGCTTGTTGTTGGAGATTGGAATGGTCATGGTCAAATAGTCGGTTGTACCAATGCGAATTGCCCGCAAGCGATTAATGCAGGTTTAGATATATTTATGGTACCGACCGATGCATGGAAACCACTGTTAGAAACGACTATTCAACAGGTGAAGCTAGGAGTCATTAGCAAATCTAGGATTGATGACGCAGTCAAAAGGATCCTTCGAGTAAAGCTTCGTGCTGGACTATTCGATAAACCCAGCCCAGCGAATCGCATGTATTCCGGAAAAACGGAAATAATAGGCAGTGAAGTTCATCGAAAAATCGCGCGACAAGCCGTTAGAGAATCTCTGGTATTGTTAAAAAACAAACAGGGAGTTCTACCAATAAGTCCTACAAAAAACATATTGGTAGCCGGTGACGCGGCTCACAATATAGGCAAACAATCGGGTGGTTGGACAATAACTTGGCAAGGCACCGGAAATCACAACAAAGAGTTTCCTGGTGGTACATCCATTTATCAGGGGTTAGCCAACCAAGTTACTGCAGCTGGCGGAAATATTGAACTATCCGAATCAGGGGAGTTTAAAACAAGACCCGACATTGCCATCGTTGTGTTTGGCGAAGACCCCTACGCCGAAGGCCAAGGAGACATCAGTCATCTAGTGTTCGAGGCGGAAACGAAAAGTTCGTTGGCCATATTAAAGAAGCTTCAACAGCAAGGAATTCCTGTTGTTTCTTTATTTGTTAGTGGTCGACCGATGTGGGTCAACCCTGAATTGAACGCTTCAGATGCGTTTGTTGCTGTTTGGCTACCAGGCTCAGAAGGAGAGGGGATAGCCGATGTGATTTTAAAAAACGCAGAAGACCAAATCCAGCATGATTTTACCGGTAAGTTGTCTTTCTCATGGCCTAAAGACCCTAAACAAATCGTTAACTGGGAAGATCAGCCTTACGAGCCTTTGTTGGCCTACGGTTTTGGATTAACTTATCGAGATAAAAACATTCTGGCTGATAATCTCGACGAAGAATTAAGTCATTTGAGCTTCCAAAAATCAAGCCATAACAAACAAACAACGGATCAAGTTATCAGTGTTCCGCAAACTGTACTTTTTAGGGGAGGGGTAAAGTCTCCCTGGGCTATGGCAATTTTATCTGGTGAAAGTCATCGTCAAATTATTGCTAATGCTCAGTATTTAGATGGTATTAACTATCGGACCATCGATAAAGACGTTCAGGAAGATGCGATACGACTAACTTTTAATACTGTTGACAAGTCAGGCTTTGAGATATACAGCCAAGGAAATCTTGCGCAAGATCTTAAGATAAATCTAAAAGACAAACCCTCTCTTAGATTTCAGGTCAAAATCGACAAACCAGTAACTGCTGAAGTATTGCTATCTATGAAGTGCAAGGATAATAACCAAATCACTGATTCAAACTGTGGTAAAAAAATACCCATAACAAAGCAAATGGCTAACCTTACGGTTGGTCAATGGCATACTCTATCCGTTGAATTAGCTTGTTTAAACGATCATGAAGGTAATTTCTCGAGTATTTTATCACCATTTGTACTAACGTCAGCTAGCCCAAATCAATTTAGTTTGGCCAATATCGTCATTCAGTCTCAAGACGAATCACCAAATAATCTTTCGTGCTCAGAAACGAGCTAGTAGGATTAGGACCCTCTAGGTCATATCGGTTAATAACATCTCTGATATGACCCATTTCTCCGTTACATCCAGAAATACCTCCACAATTCAAATCAATTCAAATCAATTCAAATCAATTCAACAATAGTATTTTTTAAACGGCTAATCTTGCGGTTTATGTTTTACTAGCAATATTATTCCATTTAATGCGTAAGTTATTATAAACTCACTATTAATTACACTACCAAGCTAAAACTAGGCTAGTTTACTAATAGTAATGACTACTTTAGATGGTTAAACCTGCATAAGGATTTGTGATGAAGTATCGAATTGACGAGTTTGAAATAGACACTACATTATTTCAGCTGAGTAAAGGTGAGCAGCCCATAGCTATCGAGCCGAAGGTGTTTGATCTCATTATTTATCTGATTGCCAATCGTTCTCGTGTTGTTTCAAGAGATGAGCTTTTCGAAAACTTATGGCAAGGAAGAGAAGTTTCTGACACTTCTCTAAGCAACCACATAAAAATCGCTCGTAAAGTTCTTCAAGATAGCGGAGAACGTCAATCAGTCATTAAAACCGTAAGAGGGCGAGGTTATCAATTCATAGCTCAAGTACAGCAGGTTGGCGATCATGATATTGAAACAGTAGAAGGTGACAATGATAACAAAGATGAACCTGCTGATAACAATAGCTTGATTGACAGCGTCAATAAACCATCTTCTATTTCAACATCTGCTAATTTTCAAAAGAGTAAGAGTTTGGCAGGGAGAATAAGCCGAGCTAAAAAACTCAACGCAAAGTCCGGACTATTTTTAGTCGTTATATTCTTAATCGTTTGTTTAACACTTGTGTGGCAGTTACTCATAACCAATCAACAAGATTTATCTAAGACAGACAGACTCAATAACCAATCAAGACCCTATATATTAGTGGTACCATTTGATGTGTCCGGAAGAAATAAAGAAAAGTGGCAACCTTTTGCAGATCAAGTAACACGAGAAGTGATTCTCAAACTGCGGCAAATATCGGGTTTAAAAGTTGTACCGACAGCATCAGCCTTCACTTTCAAAAACGACAAGACGCATAAGTTTATAAAGGGACAAATTCCTGAGGTTCAGTATGTTCTAAGCGGTTTTGTCGATATTGAAGCTGAACCTAACCTTCGTATTAGTGGCGAACTTTCTACGTTATTGGATGAAAAGTTACTTTGGAACGATAGTTTTCTAACTGAAATAAATAATACCAATTTTTTCAAGGCTCAAAGTGATCTAGCAACCGCTGTTTCAAAGTCATTAAAAGTAGCAATCTTAGACAAGGAAGCTAAAAAAATTGGAAAACATCATACCAGCAACATAAAGGCTTATGAGAATTATGTCGCTGGCCAACAGCAGCTCAACCTACTCACTCATGAATCTCTAAAACTAGCGATTGAACTATTCGATAAGGCTATCAAGTTAGATCCGAGCTTCGAACAAGCGATTGTTGCAAAAGCCAATGCTTATCGAATCATTATGTCTTATTATGAAAAACCAAGTGAGGTACTGCCTAAAGTAGTCGATTCTGTACTTCAGGCACTTCAAGTAAATCCGCAATCTGCCGAAGCCTATTCGTCTCTTGGATTGGCTTATATTTTCGCTTGGCGTTGGCAAGACGCGTGGCAGATGTTAAATGCGGCCAAACAAGCGGATCCCAATATTGCTCTAACCGAATTAGGTTTCGCTCTATACTACTCCGGTTTGGGAGAGCCCGATAAAGTTAAACAATCGTTGCAATATGCCAATCAACTAGATCCTTTGAATATAGAGCTTGCAGATTGGGGGCATTGGGCTCTTGCGATGACAGGGGAGAATAAAGCCGCAATTGACTGGGCGAATGCCAAAATGCAACTTCACCCAGAGGTTGGAATCATTTATAGCGGGGCGTCAGTTTCTGCGTCAATAGCCGGAGAACACCTTAGAGCCATTGAACTCGCCAAAAGGGGAATAGAATTGGATAGTGGCGGAACTTACCCACTATTGGCGCTAGCGCAGGCCTATGGTTATGCGGAGCAACTGGATAAGGTAATGCCCCTATTGCTTAAAGTTGAGCAAGATGAGCGCTACGTTTGCCCTTATGAAACCGCGGTAACCTACCTATTACTCGACGATAAAGACAAAACCTTTGACCTGTTAAATCAAGCAGTAAAATATCGCTCAAACTGCCTAGTTTTTACCAAGAATGATCCCCGATTGCGGCCGCTTCACGAGTTATCCAAGTTTGATGCGTTATTGACTAGAATTGGACTTGACGGGCCTTCAGTTAGTCGCTACAAACGATAACCTTTTGAAAGCGTATGAATTATCCAAGCTAAGTTCAAACGAGCTAGAAATAGCCTCAATTTCGTATTGGGGCGTAATTTAGGCTATACTTAGGTGCAATATTAGCCCTTTTTCTCCAAACAGCTAAAACTATAACATCGAGAAAAATGCGTCCGTGAAGTTAAATCTATCTCCATTATTATTTATCTTAAAAATCCTAATTTTAGGCGGGTTAAGCTCGGGCTTAAGTGCAGCCACAGAAAAAAAACGTGTGCTGGTATTGCACTCCTATCACCAAGGTTTTCATTGGACTGACCGAATTACCCAAGGCATAAGTTCGGTGTTTGAGCAAAGAGATGATATCGAACTTTTTGTCAATTACATGGATACCAAAAGGATGTCCAGTAAGGCTTACTATGAGCAACTCAAAGCGCTTTATCAAACCAAGTATCAATTCACGACTTTTGATGCCATTATCAGCTCAGATGATAATGCTCTCGATTTTCTATTGGATTATCGAGACCAACTTTTTCCAAACACACCGGTCATATTTTCAGGCTTAAATAATTTTTCTAAAGACCGGTTAAGAGGCCTAGCTAACTTTACTGGAGTGTATGAGTCATACGATGTTGCCGGCACGATTGACTTAATGCTCAGACTGCATCCAGAAACTAAAACAATAGCCGCAATAACTGACGATACTCGTTCCGGTATTATCTTTAAAGAGCTAATAGAATCGGCTGATAAACTTAACCAATCGGTTGATATTAAATATTTACATAACTTTAGCAAAAGTGAACTGCAACAATCACTCAATAGTCTTCCAGAAAATTCATTAGCTTTATGGGCTATTTACCTTCGCATGCCAAATGGTTCGACTCTGTCTAGCGAAGAGAGCGTTGGTTTTGTCAGTGAAGTTAGTCCGGTCCCAACTTATTGTGTGTGGGACGTTGTAGGGCAGGGGGTCGTCGGAGGAAAAATTACTAGTCCAAATTTTCAAGGCAAGAGTGCGGCCGAAATTACATTACGTATACTTCAAGGTGAAGAGCCATCGAACATCCCGGTCAATGGTAGTTCTTTAGAAAATATCTTCGATTATAATACGATGCAACGCTTTAAAATCGACTTGGAGAGTCTCCCAAGCAATAGTATCGTACTTAATAAACCAGTAAATTTTTATACCCGGTACAAACAATATGTTTGGATTTTTTCGTCTATCATTTTAGTTCTTTTAATTGCAGTAATTTCGTTAGTTACCATCATCATTCTAAGAAAGCAAAGTGAACAATATGAAGGGCTGGCGATGCGAGATGAATTAACCGGCGTTTATAACCGGCGATACTTAGAGGAAACCGGAGGGCACAAGTTAGCAGAAGCACATAGACACAACGAGAAAACCTGCTTGCTAATGCTCGACCTCGATCATTTCAAGGCTGTTAACGATACACATGGTCACCCCTTCGGCGATAAAGTATTACAAGAATTTTCTAAGTTGATGCAAAAACATTGTCGTTCAGAAGATATCATTGCAAGAGTCGGAGGAGAGGAATTTATCATTCTAATGAGTCATTGCGATATTCGGAAAGCTAAACAAAAAGCCGAAGCAATTAGAACCAGCGTAGAGACTCTCAAACCTGATGGTGTCACGATCACGACCAGCATTGGAATAGCTGAACTTTTTCAGCCGAGTGAAACATTGGAAAGCCTAATAGCCCGAGCTGATAAAGCGATCTATAAAGCTAAAAATGCTGGAAGAAATCAGGTTGTTGCTCTTTAAAAAATACATACTCAGAAAGTCAAAATTAAATGGAGAAATATTATGAATAATCCAGTCGGTTGGTTTGAGATCTATGTCGATGATATGGACCGTGCTAAAGCATTCTATCAAACCGTGTTAAAGGTTGAGCTGGAACAACTGGCTGACCCAACAGAAGGACATGCAGACATGTGGAGTTTTGCTTCAAATTTTGAACAGTACGGGGCATCAGGTGCGCTTGTTAAGATGGATGGATTTAGTGCTGGAGGAAATAGTACCCATGTTTATTTTTCTTGTGAAGATTGCACCATAGAAGAGGCAAGAGTAGTTGAAGCGGGAGGTAGTATACATCAACCCAAAACATCCATCGGCGAATATGGGTTCTGTACTTTAGCCATCGATTCTGAAGGCAATATGTTTGGACTTCACTCTCAAATATAACGAGCTCCTTCTAACTGACCGACTCCAATAATAAAACAACTTGATTCAATTTAGGACAAAGAATAATAGTGAATATTAAACTTTTATGTACTTCAATTTTATTATCAGCCATGGCAGCTATCTTTTGTGAAATCGTTGGCTCTGATTTTTACGGCTACTTGAAAGCTTTGACAACGATCTTAATTATTCAGTTACCCCTATTATTCGCTGATAATAAAGATAAACGGTTCAGAAATATAATCGTCATTGGGCTCGTTTTTTGTCTTGTTGGCGATATTATACTCCTTTATCAAGAAATGTTTATTTATGGGTTGATCGCTTTCCTAATTGCACATCTGTTATTTTGTTATGCGTTTTACTCTCACAATAACAATAAGCTTTCGTTCATTCCTTTGATTCCTTTTGCTTTGATTGGGGTCTCATATTACCTATTTTTACTGTCTAATCTGGGGCAGATTGCTATTCCTGTCGCTATTTATATTTCGGTTATCATAATGATGAGTTGGCTTGCGGCAGAATTATATTTAGCTGACAAAAACTCTAAACATTTAACCATTTTTGTGGGTGCAGTTTTGTTTTTAGCTTCTGATTCAATACTCGCCTTTAATAAATTTATTACGCCTTTTGAGTTCTCTGGTTTGTTTATCCTATTAACTTATTGGATGGCAATCACTCTATTTGCTTGTTCAACAGTTCGAGTCAATAGTGAGGTCTAGTTCTTCATAACTTTCTAAATTCTAATCCTATTCTCACAAATAGGACAATTTTCCTCAGGGCTACGTAAAGGCGCAACTTTCTTAGTAAAAAATAATTCTCGGCATTAGAACGATTACGAAAAATTATAATGGTGTCTGCGGAGACTAGCTCATCTGGAGACAGAGCTAGGACTACCTAGATGCTCTCCGAGGTGTGAGGATATTCATGATACTTGGTAAGTGGCTGGCAACCTTCAAAGTCGATTCTAGCTTGAACTATATCTAATCAATGCATACGACCCAACTTTACACTTTATACTTTAAACTGAGAGATTAAGTTCTGTTGTGCGTGCAGCCGATCCAAAAGCGTCTCAGCAAAGGTAACTGCCTCTCGTCCGTGTCTCTCGCTTTGTGATGATGTAGCACTAATAGAAGAGATACTTTTATTAACTTGTTCAGCAACAACTGACTGTTCTTCGACTGCTGTAGAAATTTGGATATTAAGATCCGCTAATGCTGAGACTTTCATATTAACCTCTCTTAAAGATTCACCTGTTTCCGATGCTAGACCGACGCATTTAGACGACAGGTCATTCCCTTTATTCATCGCGTTAATAGCAAACTCAGACTCATTTCTTAACTGCTGAATTAGATTACTAATTTCTTCGGTCGATTGTTGTGACCGCATCGCTAGAGATCTTACCTCATCCGCGACAACGGCGAACCCTCGACCTTGCTCTCCGGCACGTGCGGCTTCAATTGCTGCATTTAATGCGAGTAAATTAGTTTGATCGGCAATTCCACTAATTTCCCCCAGCACATTTTCGATAGATTGCGTGCCCTCTATTAGTCGGTTTATAGCTTCATCCACCTCTCCCAATTGATCCGATAATTCGACGATAGAGCTTGTAGTTTGAGTAACAATGTTTTGTCCTTCATTACTAATATCTAATCCTTGCTGTGAGGCCTGAGCTGCGTCAGATACCACTCGTGCTATATCTTGTACTGTCGCAGACATTTGATTAATAGCGGTCGCTATCTGCTCTGTTTCAACTGTTTGTTTCTGTAGAATAGTTGCAACACTCGTGCCCCTGTCAGCTGAAATTTGAGCTGAATCAGTAATCACTGTCGAATCGTCACTAACACGGCCGACGACAGCATTGATTTCGGCGCTGCGCATTTTCATTGATAATAATATATTTCCGATATGGTCATTATTCCCAGAATACAAATAACTCATTAATGGATTGTTAAAAATTGATTTAGCTTCTCGTACCGCCTCTTTATAGTGAGTTCGCCAAAAATAGAATATGACTGAACCGATTAGAGAAAGCACGAAGATCGGAACGGATGTTATATAACTACCACCCGCGAGAATTACATTTACGATAGACAATAAGGTTACCATGAAGAGTATGACCTGTGTCCAAAGGGTTTTATCCGATTTATTTTTGGCGGCTCTGGGAGTTTTATTATCGCAGAGTTGTGGGTATACACTATTCGCTCTATCGATAACAGCTCTATCCGGACTAGTTCGAACTGACTGGTATTCGTATATTTTACCTGAGCTATCCTTAATGGGAGTTACGAACGCATTTACCCAATAATAGTCTCCATTCTTACAAAGGTTTTTGACTGGCCCCATCCAGGACTTGCCTTTTTGTATCGTTGCCCACAAATCTTTAAAGGCTGCTTTTGGCATGTCTGGGTGTCGAACTTTATTATGAGGGCTACCCTTTAGCTCCTCTAATGAATAGCCAGCAATCTCACAAAATTTCTCATTCGCATGTTTAATTCTGCTATCCGTATCTGTCGTTGAAATTAGGACTTCAGACGCACCAAATTTTCTTTCAATCGCCAATCTATTCTCCTTTTTCTAGAAATCAATAATCTTTTCTATTTAGATTTAACTATAGTTGACTTTATTCGTTTTGGAGATTTTGTTGATAAAAAACGACGTTTAGTCCTCCCTCATATTAATGACCTTCGAAGCTCGACCTTATGGCTTTATGTACTTCGTAGTTATAGGCGATTCCACTAGGTTTATATTCTCTGATGAGATTGTCCTGAGTGATTTCATTGGCATTGGAAAAATAACAATTTTATAGGCTTAAAACACCTTTATAAGAAGAAGCTTTGTACCTGTGTTTGATTACCTATAAACTATCGCCTAATTGTGATTCTTTATTTAAGGGGCTATTTTGAGTAATCATTCATCATCTAAGATGACAGAAACATCCAACAAAGGTTGGTTTAATCGATTTCTCGCCACTGTAGAGTGGTTAGGAAACCTTCTTCCTCATCCAGTAACGCTATTTGCTTTATTTGCACTAGGCATCGTTTTATTAAGCGGTATTCTTGGTTATTTTGAAGTTAATGTCGCCGACCCAAGACCAGAAGGCAGCAGCGGTCGAGCCGCCGATGGCCTAATAAAAGTCATTTCCTTAGTAAATGCTGAAGGTTTACAACGAATAGTCACAGGATTGGTCACCAACTTTACCGGTTTTGCCCCTTTAGGCACCGTATTAGTAGCGATGTTAGGGGTCGCAGTTGCTGAACATTCTGGAATGCTGTCTGTCGCAATGCGCGCTTTAGTGATGAATGCTTCTAAACGAATGGTCACAGTCACTGTGGTTTTTGCTGGTATTGTATCTAATACCGCATCAGAACTAGGTTACGTGGTGTTAATTCCATTAGCTGCCATGATTTTCCATTCCTTAGGTCGCCATCCTTTAGCTGGACTGGCCGCCGCTTTTGCCGGTGTTTCAGGAGGTTACAGCGCTAATCTCCTATTGGGGACTGTTGATCCGCTGCTTTCAGGTATTACGGAAGCTGCTGCTCATTTGTTAGATCCAACTTATAGCGTTGGGCCGGAAGTCAATTGGTACTTCATGTTTATCAGTACCTTTGTTATTGCAGGTACTGGAGCATTCGTAACTGAAAAGATTGTGGAGCCTCGACTAGGAACCTACGATCCCTCGCAAGCGTCGATTGATCTTGGTGAACAAAAGATGGACAAGCCCAGCCAGCAAGAACTTAAAGCCTTAAAAGCAGCAGGGTGGACATTCTTGTTTCTAGTTATATTACTTGCCCTGACCATCGTTCCTGAAAATGGGATATTAAGGCACCCCGAAACAGGTAAAGTCGCAGGTTCACCGTTTCTGAAAGGCATTGTCGCATTTATATTCATTACATTTGCTATTCCTGGCTTTGTCTTCGGTAAAGTGGCTGGAACTATGAAGAATGACCGAGATGTCATCGATGCCATGGCTAAAAGTATCGGAAGTCTCGGTCTCTACATCACGCTAGTTTTCTTTGCCGCTCAATTTGTGGCGTTCTTTAAATGGACTAATTTAGGAACGGTATTAGCCGTTAAAGGTGCTGCGTTGCTGCAAACTTTGGGGTTAGATGGACCTGAAGTATTTATCTTGTTTATTATCATGTGCGCGATGATCAACCTGAGCTTAGGTAGCGCCTCAGCTCAATGGGCCGTAACCGCACCGATATTCGTACCAATGCTGATGTTAATTGGTTTTGCTCCCGAAGCCATTCAAGCGGCCTATAGAATAGGCGATTCAGTTTCTAATTTAATCACGCCTATGATGAGTTATTTTGGACTGATTTTAGCCATGGCGACTAGATACCAGAAGAATTTGGGGATGGGGACTTTGATAGCAACGATGCTACCGTATTCAATGATTTTCTTTGTGGTATGGACGATCTTGTTTTATGTTTGGGTATTCTTGTTAGGGATGCCGGTTGGGCCTGGGGCTGCAACTTATTACAATCCTTAATTAGATAGTAAGACTATGAAGAGAGCTCTACGCAAATAAAACCCGTTTCAATATTTAAATATGAGACTTGTGAGCGTAGGGCTGTCTGTATGTTGTGTAGTGATAGGTCAGTAACTTAGTTTACGAACCTACACTCTATTTAACATAATATACATTATGCGCACATAGATATATATTAAGGTTGTTCGTGAATACCGAGGTAAAATTACAGAAACCACCGTACTGGACTTGTTACTTAACCTAGCAAACATCTGTCGCTAGCCTTAACTTTACGAGTATTGTCGAGTGGACTTTAAATTACTCATCATTATTTTAAGTACTCTTAATTTGCTAAATTCTTAAAACTTTTTGTTAAGTTACTTAACGTTTTGTTTATCGATTATTACTTTACAAGTGTTGAATTCATCATGCATGACATGCTTTTACAATAATCGCGATAAGGCTGTAGTTATTTATCGAACCATATCTTAACAATTAATAACATCTGAACGTTTAGTGATCGTCTATATTAAGTCCTATTTAAACCTAACTGTTTTCTTCTTATTGATCATTACCAGAACGAATACACTATGAAAAATATACTTATACTAATAATCGCTCTTTGCACTACTCCTAAGATTTCTTTAGCGGATAGCAATCAATCAATCTCATTTGGGCTCTCAAAATACCAGAGTAAGAATGAATCTGAAGTTTTTGAATTTGATCCAATTGACGACAAGCTAACCAAACAAATCAAGTATCTGTATTCAGTAAATGAAACATTCTCAATCGGTGGTCAATGGCTTTCAACCACTGCAAGTGAGTATGGTGGTTCCTCCGGTTCTAGAGATTTAGATTGGGATTTAAACAGTCTAACTGTATTCGGCGAAGCCAAAGCTAACCTAATTGGTGCGTTCTTTGGTTATGCTTACATTGGCCAGAGCTATACTGATAGTGAGTATGATGGCTATAACGTTGTGGAAGGTGATATCTTGTTACCGGCTAGGAAATCGAGTTCAGGTTTTAGTACTAGCTTTGGAGTTGGTTTAAAGTATCAATTTAAGTCGATTGAGCTCGCGTTAGAACAACAATGGTTGGAAACAGAACACGTGGATTTGATATTAACATCATTTGTCGTGGGGATTAGGTTTTAAATCCCCGACCTGTTGATAGGTTGTTTAAGGTGCTAGGACCTATAATCAATATTACAAGAGGTATGAAAGGATTAATGAAGGGGGTGGTTGATTCCCACCCTCCCCTATAATAATCGTTCAATGTATCTTATTATTTTTTGAATTTTATTAACTAAACCGACCTAATATATACGATTTAGTTTCATAGAACTTTTCGCAATTCCACAAGCTTACTTCTTGCATTGTTATTCTTAGAGTTCAACTCAAGAGATAAAGCAGAGTAATTTCTTAACCGATTGTTCGCATTCCGTCCACAAACCAATTCCAGAGCCATCTAGTTACCCCATTAAATTGACAACTTAGGTATTAGTGGGGTTTTAGCGATTGGATTATCTCTATTCGGTTTCCATCTGGGTCTTCGATAAACGCTATAATATCACATGCACCATTGGGTATTTCTAAACAAAACCCTATATTCACTAATAGCATTTGATAATCATTTGCATTAAGAATGCGTCTAGACTTTACCTTGCGATTTAGGTTCGTAATAAACGTTAGTAATGCAAGCCCCACTAAATATGGAGTTGTGATATTTTGGCGATCTCTTGGTTTAGACGATGAAGATCACTTAGTTCCCCATTCTCAATTAAAGACAAAGGAGTTCGACCATTGAATGGAACATTTCTATTCCCAAATTTCACAAAACCATAAATATTCGCTTCATTTGAAAATAAGCTGACTAGTGATGCATGAATGTTTAGGACGTGACTTATCCTTTCGATTTGGTCTTCTGTAAGTGGGTTCGAAGGCGCGTGGAAATTATCAGTGTGTTTAGCTATATCTTCATTGTTTAAAATCTTCTGGATTTGTGATTGGCTGCATTGCCATTTAGCCAAAATCCTAAGCGCTACTTTTAGACAGGCTGTATGATCGGTTGTCGACTCAATATCCATTAGTTTCCTTTTTTATGCACAAATTATATGCCGAGGTGGTTTGAATAACTTTATATTTCTTACCACTTAACGCGTCGTGGTAGCCCAACACAGCTTTTGGCTGCTCAGCGAGCTGCACGCACTGATTCATTCGAGTTAAAAATAGTTAAACCTACTCTGGCTGTTTGACTATATTGGGGTGAAACATCCGACAAAATAAAACTAACTCGGTGATTTTGTTGAATTATTTAGCTCACTTTATTGGTAAGCATTCGCCTAATATACTGGTGCTTTACTGACTACCGATAATTTCTATATGACTGCTATGGACAATTGCCCATTGAGTACTAAATGATTTGTTTATCTGCGCATCAAATTTAGTTAAATAACCAAAGGCAATTTCCAACATATAACCTTTATTTGTTTGTTCGTCTGGCTCCGATGCCATGAGAACACCGACAACTCCACCTACTTTTCGTCTAACCAAACTACCTGCGGTATAATTCATTCCAATCCCAATTTTGCTATTATATTTATTACTCAAAAAATTTATTACCTATGTGTACTTACTAATGTTTCTATCGTGTAATCCAGTCATATAACTTTTCTTTTTTTCCCACTTTCAGCTCTTTTCTTATTCTCAGTCTGAACATATACTGTGTCTGTTGTTGCCATACTGGCATGCCCTAAATCTTCAGAGAGATCTTTTAGTGCCCGCCCACGTTCAATTTCCATGCTGGCTCCTGTGTGTCTTAACCAATGTGTTGATGCTTCTTTTAGTTTCATGGCTTTTGTTTCACCTTCAGATTTTCTCATCTTTTTATAAGCGTGATCGAAAATTTCTTGAACGAGCCTTCTTAGGTGCCTTGAACTCATACCACCTTGGCCACGAATTTTTTCAACCAGCGTTGTATTTTCGCCACTATAAGGCAACGGAGAAAGATCTCTTACTCGTCGATATCTTTCTAGAAAAGGCATAAAATCAAACGGTACTGTTGTATCTCTTAGTTTACGTCCTTTCCCATACACTTTTAGCCACCAGTTTTCATCGTCATCCTGCCAAAAATGGCCCATGACTGGTTCCCAGTTTTCACGCTCGGAAAGCTCGGATATTCTTAGAAATAATGTTTTTAAAGCAGCGATGACAAATAAATTTCGCTCATAAATTGGATTTTCGTCAGCCATCTTTACCGCGGTATCTAAAACGTATTGCCATTGTGCTTCTGTTAAACGCTTTGCTTCTTTTACTTGTGCGTCTCTAATAAAATGCCTACAGTCTTTTTTCGCTATTTGTGCAGGATTGCCGTAACACAGTTCTTCGCCCATTAAATACTTATATAACGCTATTACCGCAGTAAAAGTTGAAATTAAGGATTGCTGTGATGGTCTATATTTTTTTTTATCTATTGTTTTTGTTTGCTGACTTTTAGGTGCTTGTAATTTATAAGGGCGCCACTTGCTGTTTGATTTGAAAAAACCGTTGTCTAGTTTGAATCTATCCAAGCTAGATGTGCCTATCCATGTTACAGGTGGTTTCCAGCAAAAATCAGCGTATTCCAAAATATCTGTTTTTCTAAAATCATCGATTGACTTTTCTTTGATTAGAAATGACCATAAGAGAAATCGTTCTATTTCATTTCGAAACCGAGTATATGTATGTTCCGATTTATTGCGACCAGTGTATTTTAGGAATGATTTTCCCCAGCTCCAATGAGTGGCCCACCAGTCAGGTTGGTCTTTAAACATTTGAGCCAGTTGCGGGTAATTGGATAACGATATGTCACACAGCTCGATGTATGTGGGATATAGAGGTGTAGGTTTGGGAATCGCCATGCAATTGATTTCATTGATTTACTTTGGCTTGATTATAATGTGTTACCCGCCCTATGTCCAATACTAAACAGTATCGGACATAAGGAGTGTTATGTATACATTCGAAGTCGATATTGTTTGCTTCATAGTAGTCGTTCTATATCTGTAACATATTTATTTAATTTATTGTTAATTTTTGACAAATAAAATAGTATCAATACTATTCATTCATAATAAAACTGGCGCTATTGTTTATTCTTAACTTCATCGATGACTGCTTCTTTAGGAATTCTAGGCATTCCTTCTCTTTGTAAATAGAAACTGTAGCGCTGTAAAACTCTTGTTATATGTGGAGGAATTAGCCTACCTACTCTGCGTTCTTTAATCTCCGACCAAGCCATTATTTCAACGGATTTAAATTTAATCGTAAATGTTTTACTTTTGAACATATTGAAAATAACGGACTCATTGGTTCTCTCCGTAAAATTTCCAAATTCTTTTTGGAAATGATTTTGCTCCTGTACATTACTTAAGTCACTCATTCTCAATAGATAGAGATTCACATCATCTTCTCCATTTCGAGAAATGCAGTCACAATCAGGCCTAACATTGATGTAGTATTTTGGCTTTTTACTATTACCTAGCTTGAATACGTCTCCTGCCCTGATGCTATCTTCAGAGAGACGCTTTACAAATTTTTCCCCTTGTAAAACACTTCTTAATTCTTTCTTGCAAACTTGCGAACCTTTTTTATAAACGTCCTCATTAAAAGAAAAAGGTGTCATTCTACTGTGAAGGTTTCTTGTTATCATACCTCCTAATTCGTCAGAGGCATTAACTCCATCATCTGAGTAAGTATCCCATAGCACTTTAGGCCATGAACGACTTAACTTGTAAAAATCAGAAAACAATTGGTTTTTAGCTCCTTCATAAACTTTTTCCCACTTTAAAAGTGTATATATAGTTGAGTTATTTCGAACCCAGTTCACGATTTCCTTAAAAAGATTTTCGTCAAGTAGCTCATCTTTATTCTTCACAAAAATCATATCCACAGAGTCGTCTCTAAGCAAATCTTCTTTTTTGAGCCGTGCAGATACTTCGCTTACGTCAGTATTAGTAAAAATAAAAATAGGACAGAAGCAATCGTCTTGAACTTTTTTGATAAATTCAAGACTTCTTTTCATCTCCGATTCTACAAAAGAATCAGGTAATTGAACTCCTTCCTCTTCAAGATCATATAATTGCCAATCCAAAATAATAAATGGAACTTGCGAAAAGTGCGAAATGACGTCGAGTTCAGGAAGACTGTCATAGGTAACACAAGGAATTTTCTTCTTCTTAATTTCTTCAACTAACTTGAAAACATTTGAATCCTCATCATTTATTTCGTCATCAATTACTACTGCTATTCCTCTAATATCATTTTCGTTCATTGCTTTTACTGCTCCCTTATAAAACTTATGACGAAATTGGCTCCGGACAATTTCTTTTCGCTTTTCAGCGAAGCTAACTCGATCTCATACTCGTGTCTTCTTAACAGCTGGCGTGCTATGTACAACCCTAGACCTCTTCCTTCCTCACCTTTGCCTGAGAAGAATGGTTCGAAAAGATATGAAATATCACTTTTAATTATTCCTGGTCCGTTATCGGAAAAAACAAGTGTGCCATCATCACCGTTTAATTCGATTTGGATTTTCTTGTTATTGGAATCACCATGTCTTAACCAATAAATCGAGTTATCGAAAAGGTTGATGAGCACTTGTAACAGAACAGCATCTGTAGTCTTTGCAACTAAAGGGCTTCCTGTATGATTAACTTCCAAACAGACATTTTCTTCTTTCAAAATACGCCTATATATTTTTTCCACTTTTTCCAATAATGTAGAGACTCTGACATTCTTACGTCTCTGTTTAGATGATTTAAACAGAGACTGGATTCCTTTCATTTGAGACTCTATAAATCCTACCTGCCCTCTTATAATATTTAATTCATTAGATACTATGTCAGAATCTAAATCTCCACCCATACAATCTTTTATCAGTCCATCCAGTCGGTTAACTGTTTTATCTAACATCGACATTATGTCATGGGATGTTGTTTCAACGGACAAACCAACGCCTGCTAATTCCTCAGTAGTTTCCGCTCTCTTTTCTAAATACTTTTTCTCAGTATCATAATCTTTGGAGAGATCTTCTAGTTTTTTGAGTGTTTTCTTTCCTGATATTTGTTCCTCAGATTTAGCAAACTTCTTTAACTCAGAAAATGCATTTTTTATCTTGTTCTCTCTATAGACATCTACTGCATTAGTAGACTCTCTCTTTCTTTGCGAGTCTATCTGGTACTTTTTATAATCCTTTTGTCTTATGTGGGCTAAAAGAATCTGCAATAGAGCTTGAAAATCGTCCAAAGACTGTCCACTCTCTATAAGTCCCTCTCGGTTAGTCTTATCCATTAACTTTGGATTATGTTTGTGAGATATGTTGATATATCCTAGTACCTGATCATTACTTAAATAATGTCCTGCACTAATAGTTCCACGATACATATCTATTTTCAGCCAGTCATCGTCTGGTTCCCCATATGGATAGACTCTAACGCCATCCCTATACAAATATATCCTGTGTTCCTTTATTAAGTCTTTTTCAGGTTTAGCTAAAGCAAACTTCTCATCTACCTTGTTACTAAAGTCAAAAATGTAGAGTTCAAATTCGAAGTCACCGCATGTTGATGCTCTTAGTTCATTAGAGTCTTTATCTATCTGAAAATGTTCACTAACATCTTTTAGCCCCTTTGCATGAGCATCATTTAAGGGTAGTTCAAACTCTTTCCCATTAATTTTATACTCGAATTTCTGCTCTGCTTCGATATATTGGCCGCCCTCATATTTAAGTACGGCGTTGTTTTCCATAAAGCCATGAAGCTCTTTTGAAACATCAGCATGAATTACTTGTTCGTCATCGTCATATAGGTATACATTGAATTTATCAGGTTTAGATTTAGAGCTTTTACTTAGGCTGTCTTCGCTTTCAAACAAAAATAAAGGTTGCAAGCGAGCAACATCGTAATAAGCCTTTTCAATTTTTTTACTTGTCCAACTACCCTTTAAATTAGAGATTTCAATCCTTGTGCCAAAGCTAGGTCTATTCAAAGTGCTTGAACCTAGTTTAATCTTTTTAGTTACAAACTCTTTTGGGGAACGTACTTGATAGCTTACGCTTAGACTATCGAGAAAAATTTCTTTTGGTTGACCATTCTGCTTTAAGAATTCATCATCATAATTCGCGAAATCGTAGTCAACAACGTGTTCAATATCTTCAGATTTCTTCTTGGTTGTTATATTTATTTTTCGACCTAATTTCAATATTGCGAATCGGCCAATACCTTTTTCTCCTTGAATGTATCGTCCCTTTTTAGTTTTAGGCTTCAGTGCTTTACGCAATTTTTTTTCTGGCGTGGCAGGGTGGACTAAGTGATTTCGAATAATATCTTCATCCATTCCTTCACCAGCGTCCTCAATTATTATAGATGAAGTTGGTCCTATCGAAAAATTCTTGCCAAAGTTCTTAAAGGTAATTTTTACCCATGGAGAATCGGCATCATAGCAATTTTTTATAAGTTCAATTAACGCGATTCTTTCATTTTTTATGAGCTGTTCGCCTAGCATAGTGAGCAGGCGAGCATACGGCTTTATTTTTAACTCTTCAGGTTTCCCCATTATTTATGCCCTATTACGATGAACTCTTCACTATAAATTTTTCTACCTGATTTATTGCTTGTAAACTTTCCATTTTTATCGCGATAGGGAGTCAGTATTTTGTTGCTTATTTTTCGCTTAGTAATCTGTATATCACTGAATCCTGCTTCAAGAAGTGATTCAGATAAATGGCGCGCGTTATCAATTCTAACTCCTTTGTACTCTGTATTTCCTATTACAAATAGTGCCATTCCATTTTGACTTAACATTGAATAGCAAACTTTCGCGACATTTTGCATATCAAGATAATATTTAGCGATAGATTTTGCTTTGCTTTTGTCGATCGAATACATAGAAAAAACAATATCGTTACCAATAGAATTTAAACGTTTTGCCTCTCTTTCAAAGTTATAGTCATGATGAACACTTCCGATTGAACCTCTCCTTAGATTTCTGTAGTCGTTGGTGAACTCTAACCATAATGACGAAAGTTGGTGTAAATCTGCGTACTCGTATGAAGTAACATAGGGTGGGCTAGTCACTATCATGTCAACATTGGGGGGCGATATGCTTTCATCTAGAATATTTGCAGTTTCAATAATAGATAAGCTTCTTTCTGAATATTGACATTGATCCACAGCGCTTAACATGAATTTACATTGATCTTTGAAAGCAGGTAATACACGAATGATTTTCTTGTTGGGATCTATTTGCGGTTTAATCGACTTAGTTAACCATCTCGATGTCGGTTTCAAGATGTTTGAAAAAGCAACGAGAAAAAACTGCCTATAACTGCTATATTTTGGAGTTGATTCAAGAATTATTTCTCTTAGATGGTACAACTCGTTATATTGTCGCCTTGTGTACCAGTACTTAAGTCTTTTATTTGCATTTTTATAAGTATCTTCAACTATCTCAAATTCAAATGAATTGACTATATCTTCAAAATATTTTTCTAGTCGCCCAGACTGATAGGTTTTGCTTTTTGTTCTAGCAATAAGGGTTGCGACAGGGTTTATATCACACCCCCAAAAGTCTACGGCTTTTCTTCCAGCTTCATAAGCAACTGTTCCACAGCCACAGAATACGTCAGCTATCGAACGAGCATTAAGACCCTGAGCATTTGCATACTCAATAGATTTGGTTGTAATAAAAGATGGAAACTTCGCTGGATAACTGTGAATTTTGTGCATTTTCAATTCACGTTCGCTTCCTGTATTCCAGAAGTCATCAATCGGTAAATCGTTGAAACTACTATTTTTCAATTCAGCATAGGAAATCAAAACAAGTCCTTATTTTTATAAGCTTTTATAATCCAATTCTCTCTATCATGCTTGGAATATATTAGTTCAAATACTTTATAAGTGATAGTAATTAATATAAACTATTAGTATAGATTAGAGTAAAGGCTATGTATAGCACATAAAACCTTTAAAAACAAAATGTTAGCTTAAGTTGATTTGAGTCAATCATAGTAAGTTATTTCACTAATTCGTTGTTTTATTTAGCTAAAATTAAAAGACTGAATTCCATAATCTTAGCAACGGTTTGAATAGGATTTAGCTATTTTCCCATTTATCTCAGTAGCCAACTCTTGGGCTTCTCGCATTGTACTCTGCACTAGCTCCCAATTAGCCCAGTGTTGAGTCCATTTCTCTTTACCTACTACGGCTTCAAAGTCTACGAGCGTCGGCTCGCCCCATTTTTCGTAAGCTATTAGATATTCGATGCGTTTATCAAGATCGGTGACTCCTCTTGATTTGGGAGATAAATTGGCATCACTTATTATCCATTCTTTCCATGGTCTATTGCCTTTAGACTGATTGCATTTACCACAAGATGGAACAAGGTTATGAATTTCGGACACGTACCCCGTGGGTCTTTTATTCATTACTAGTGGTCTCAAGTTGATCCCATTCTGAAGCTACAGAACCACAATAAGAGCATTGAAATCTAACATGATCCATTCCAAGAACTCCAAGTGCTTCTTTCACCTGTTCATTTGTCGGTGCAATTACCGGTATGATTGAGTTGATAAAGGAGTTTGTTATGCTTGAAGACCTTCCTGTGATTTTCATCGGTGTAGGCATTCTAAATAGTGATAGGTAATTCATAATTTTCTTGAGTCAGAAGTGTTGTTAATTCTTTACACGTAAAACTTGTATCTCATCTACATGTCTTTCATTAGGTTAGTTAAATTCCATGAAAGTATTCATTTCCATTATTGTTTCGTAAGTTTTATTAGAAGTATTCAGTTTCTTTATTTAATGCCTAATAGAAAGTCTGCTATACAACTTAATAATGATGAACTACTGCATTCATAACTCTTAGTTAATTACCCTGCCGAATCTTTACCTTCGATCTCATTTATACCGCTAATATTGAGGTTCTTTAGCAATTCATTCTTGATTAATAGCTCGGTTTCTAATCTAACAAGCATCAAAGCCTTCTCATCAATGTCTTTCTTGTATGATTCATTTTCCTTAGACAACTGTTTCATCTTGCATTCGAGCTTTTTCTGTTTTGACTTTGCGATTTCAACATCGTTGTTTAGCGAAAACTCCTTTTCTTTGGTTCTTTTAAGCTCACTAGTATATTGCGAGTTTTGTCGTTCTAAATTTAGGTTCAATTTTTGAAGATTGCTTGCCTCAGTAACTAATCGACTGTTGTCTTTGTTGAGATTAGTGATGTCGGTTTGTTTTACGATAAGCGTTTGGTTTAACTGACGAATTTCACCTTGTAAGTGCTGGACCTGTTGTTCATGTTGACGCAGTTCCTGCTCGCGTTGTTCTTTTATTGACTCCCGATAATGCTCAAGGCTTTCTCTGGAATTTTGATGATTCTGTTTTAGAGTATCGATCTGCTCATCTTTTTCGTGGAGAACGCTTTTTAGTTCGTTGTTAAGACTGCTTGAGTCACTGAGTTTGACTCTTTGTGATTCTAACTCAGATTCAAGGGAATGGTTTGAATCTACTAGTTGAGTCTTCATTGACTGCAATTCTTCTAGCTGTTTAGTTCGCTGGTTTAATTGACTGGTCAACATCTTATTGTTAGTTTTTAAGTCTTTGATTTCCTCTTGAAAATGGGATTCTGACTTAGTTATTACCTCAGTCGCTTCTTGATGAAGTTTGTTTGCCAATTTTGCGATAATATCTTTGATACCTTCACTCAGCAATGCCTCATCTTCAAGCTGTACACTTTCTTCAGCTTCAAGTTCCTTCAAGTAACGAGATATTGTTGTCTTAGAACCCGTATTGCCGAGTTCGACTCGAATAGCGTCAATTGATGGGTTAACTCCCTTAGAAGTCAATATGTTACGGGCTTTCTCAACCGAATATTTAGTAATTCCTGCTCGTGCCATTTGAAGGTCCTAGGATTATTTCATACTGTATTACATATTATGTATATACATTCTAGATGAAAATGCAGTTCAACTCAAAATTTTACATTTCTGATATTTGATAATAGCGGCTTATCACATGTTAGTCCCCTTTTCTGTTATAATGCGACCAAATTTAGTACGAATAACGCGGTTCTCTCTGGACGGTAAAAATTGAGCAACTCGACCAAAATTGATCAGTATGTCAAAGCTGCAACTCGCGACAATACACGCCGGAGCTATCGAAGCGCAGTAGAACACTATGAAGTTACTTGGGGTGGATTCTTGCCAGCGACAGCTAATAACATCGCTGATTATTTGGCCAATTATGCAAAGAGCCAGACTTTCAATACGCTTAAACAACGGACAGCGGCACTGGCTCAGTGGCATATTGAACAGGGCTTTCCGGATCCCACTAAATCGTCGCTCGTGAAAAAAGTCTTGAAAGGTATTCGGGAATTACACCCCTCTCCACCTAAACAGGCCAAACCTTTGCAACTAGAAATACTGAGCCAGGTTGTCGATTATTTAGAGCGAGCCGTTGTTCAATCATCCCCTAATGCTCTACGCCACTCGCGTGATAAAGCATTAATCTTAATGGGGTTTTGGCGTGGTTTTCGTAGTGAGGAGCTCTGCAGGTTGTCTGTCGAATACATCGACATCACCGCAAACGAAGGATTGACATTATATCTGCCACGCTCAAAGGGTGATCGACAGTCTGTTGGCAAAACTTACCATGTTCCTGAGCTAGCTCAATTATGTCCAGTGAAGGCTTATCATGATTGGATCAGTAGATCCCAATTAAAGAGTGGTCCTGTATTTCGTGGTATAAATCGTTGGAATCAAATCGGTGTAAATCCACTTCATAAGAATAGTATCATACCCTTACTTCGCTCTTTGCTAAGAAAAGCCGGAATTGAAACACCGAGCCAATATTCGAGCCACTCCCTCAGACGCGGTTTTGCGACTTGGGCATCAGTCAATAACTGGGACTTAAAAACTTTAATGGAGTATGTAGGATGGCACGACCTCAAGTCGGCAACCGCATACATTGAAGCTAATCAACACCGTAAATTATTCAAAATGATTAAGACAACGTAGGAAAGCCTTTACAAATGCGAGTCAAGTGATATCGTTTGAGTTTGAACATATATACGACAAAACGAATACTCAAGATTCATGAAACGATGAGTCAAAATCCTCGACACATTGAAGAGTTCTCACTAGCAAACGGCCGAAAAACATCTAATGTATTAAGCTTATGACAAAAGCGATCTTTATAGTGTAGATAGTTCACCGAAAACTCCTGTTCCAAATGAACGGCCAGTTTTTCGGTAGGTATACGTCTAAGGCGTTTGACTAGTCTTCTGCGGCTATAAGGGGTAACTAAACGGGATAGCCTTTTTATGAAATTTTTGAAACAAACGCTCACTACCTGGAGGGGAATACTCTTGTTCACCATTACAAGTGTGCTGTCAATTCCGGTAACCGCAAGTGAGGAGAACTCTTTGGGTAGCACGAGCGCAGCAGTGACTATTATCGAGTACGGCTCGCTTACGTGTGACTATTGCATAAAATTCCACCGTAAGGTGTTACCGCTCATCTACTCACGCTATATTGAATCAGGCCAGGTTCGTTTTATCTATCGTGATTTTCCGACTAGTAGCGAGGCGAAACGGGGCGCGATTGCAGCGCGCTGTTCAGCTGAGCAATACTACAAAATGCTGGAGCTTCTCTATGCAAAAGTCGGCCATTGGTCAAAGGCAGATAATATCGACAGTGTGCTTACTCAGTATGCCAGTACGCTTAGCATTAAGGAGAATCAGTTCCAAGCCTGCCTTAACGACCCGCGACAAAACCGTACCATTTTAGATTTGCAGCGGCGAGCTAAGAACGAACTTGGAGTATTAGGGACACCAACATTTATTGTCAACGGTATGATCTTTCGTGGTCAAAAGACCATTGAAGAATTTGAAGTGCTGATAAAGAAAGCACTATTGGACCAGAAAAAATAATCATACTATTCAGAAAAAAGTATCATTAACTCCAACATTTACGCGCAAAAGCCTGTACCCGCTTTTAATCTAAGGTTAGCTAACTCTAACCAATGATTTTAGTGAAGCTGGCTAGTTCTAAATAAGAAACCTCTTCAATTATTCTAGTTTTTTAATGCTTTCGAGGTTATTTCACAAGCTGGAATGGCCAAAAGTTCAGTACTAATGCCAGCAGCTCTCCCGAGTGTTGCATTCCTAAACAATATTTGTACTTCGTTCTGTCAGTACTATATTTAACAAATCGATATCGAATTCCCATACTAGAGGCCTATCGGATGTAAACACCCTATTTATTTTGTTATAATACGACCAAATTCAGTACGAATAACGCAGTTCTCTCTGGACGGTAAAATTGAGCAACTCGCCATTAGTGAAAAAAGTCTTGAAGGCACTCGAGAACTGCATCCCGGTAAAACTAAACAAGCAAAACCTTTACAGTTGGGATCTCTGTCTCAGATTGTGACGTATCGCCGGTGCGGACAGTTGGCTAATGACGCGCTCCACCCCAACAGTATCATTCTATTACTACGCACTTCATTTCAAAAAGCAGCCATTGAATCACCCGATCACTATTCGAGTCATTCGCTTAGACGTGGGTTTGCCTCATGGGCATCGTCAAATCATTGGGAACTCAAGTCTTTAATGGAATACGTTGGATGGAGAGACACTAAGTCTGCACTGAAATACATCGAAACTGCTCGGCAACAGGCAAAATTTCAGTTTAGTCAGCAAATACCTACTATCGATTCGTGTTAAATAAATATAAATAAATAAATAAATTCAAACATAATATATTGCCGATCATTCAAGCATAAAAAGATTACGCTCTTGCGCAATTGTCTGTGAGTCTTCGACACTAAAGAGCTCGACATCACTTTGTTGAGACGACCATTTTTGACCGCAGTTTGCATTGCAAAAGAAATGGACTTTGCAACAAAATGAAACGTGTAAACTTTCTTGATAGGCGGATGGCTCTGGAACTAAAAACGACATCACAACAGAGCTGTTTTCAAACATTGAACCATCTAACTTTGATGGCTTGAGCATCAGCTTTTTATTGCACGCTGCACAAGTTGAATGAATATGTGCCGGTTGGTCGATTAAATCCAATAAAAATAACGTATCGAATGCGCACCAAGTATAAACAGTTGAATCCGCCGTGATTAAAGTGTGTTTTGTCGGTGACAAGGTCACACCACGATAGGCAATGACTTCGTCAATCTGGCTTCGTTCGACATAATCTAATTCGTCTAATAGTTTTCTCACTTGCTCTTCTGGTATATCTAGCTGCTCTACTATCAGTGCTAGAGATACTGGATAGCCTTTGGTTAAACCAATATATAGTATTTTTGAAAGTCGTTTTTTTATCTCAGATAACTTCGGCAAGATTTGATTGAGATGTTGAATGGTTTCTTGAAGATTCTTCATAGTTCACAGATCTCGCTACGCTGTTTAGGTGGGAAAATAACGTCCAAAATTGATACAACAAGCCTCAAACCAATCGCAAAGTAGAACATATCGGTACTCCAATTGTCCGTCCAAAATAAGTGGAAGGTTGCTATCACCATGACGGGACCCGCGATTGCAATAAGTGTTCTCCACCAAATCCGATGTAACCACCAAGATATTAAATTGCTAGCTAACACAATCCAAGCAGCCAGTGGGATTAGCGTATTGAGAAAAAAGCCTTCATATTGAGTTAAAAATCCAAGTCCCATAGAAGGGCCGAGTGCCGCCGAAGCAGGAAAACAAGACGCACAACTTAGTGATGCTGCAATAAGACTTACCGAACCGGTATTGTTAGTAAAACGTAACGGTAAATCAAATATTTTCATCGGCGGCTAGCCGGCACAACAAGAAAGTTGGGAAACATCTTTAGCAAAAGTTTGCGCGCATAGTTTGATCCCTTCAACCATCGTTAGATAAGGAAAGAGTTGACTCGCTAATGCATCGATCGTCATTTGGTTATGAATGGCTAGTACCGCCGTCTGGATCATCTCGCCTGCATTTTCTGCCAGAATTTGTGCGCCGATCAATTCTTGCGTTTCGTCACTTACGACGAGCTTCACGAATCCTTGGGTTTCATAATTGGCTAGGGCGCGAGGGACATTCTCTAAATCTAAATGCCGACTGACGGTTTTAATGCCTTTTGCATTGGCTTCATCTTCTGTTAACCCGACTGTAGCAACTTGTGGATCCGTAAAAATAACCGCTGGCATCGTTGATAAATCAAGCTCAGCGTTTCCACCGGTCATATTAATCGCTGCGCGGGTACCAGCTGCTGCCGCAACGTATACAAACTGCGGCATGGTGCTACAGTCACCAGCAGCAAAAATATTTTCCTGGGTTGTTCTAAGGTTTGCATCAACAATTACGGCACCTAGTTTGTCGGTTTCAACATTAGTATTATCGAGATTCAGTTGCTCGGTATTAGGACGACGACCGGCAGCAATAAGCAACTGATCACATGTTAATTTGCCGTTATTAAGTAATAACTCAAACTGCTCATTCTCAAAGGTCACTGAATGAGCTTGCGTATGGGTTAGCACAGTCATTCCTTCTGCTTCGAAGGCTTGTTGCAAACTTTCACCCAGCGCTGGATCTTCGCTGTAAAGCAAAGTGTGACGAGCCAGTAAAGTAACTTGAGAGCCCAAACGTTGATAAGCCTGGGCAAGCTCAACGGCGACAACTGACGAACCAACAATGACTAAATGCTCAGGTAATTTTTCAGCAAATAGTGCTTCAGTTGAAGTCCAGTAAGGCACAGAATCAATGCCTTCAATGAGTGGAATAAAAGGTTTCGAACCGGTCGCAATGAGTATTCTATCAGCGGCTAGTTCAGACGTTGAACCATCTTTCTGAGTAACAACTAGCATATTATTATTTTTAAAGGTTGCAAAACCTTTAACTAAAGTCAGCGAAGGATTACTGGCTAAAATACTTTCATATTTTGCTGCTCTTAGCTCATCGACTCGCGATTGCTGTTGCTGCGCTAACAACTTCCGATCTATCTCAGGTACATGATCGGCGATCCCGGGAAAAGGATTGTGTCGCTGATGTTGCGCTAAGTGGGCGGAACGGATCATGATCTTGGACGGCACACAACCCACATTCACGCAGCAACCACCGATGACGTCGGATGCTTCGATGATGGTCACTTTAGCGCCTTGCTCGGCTGCTTTAATTGCAGCCGCGAAAGCACCGGAACCACTGCCTATTATAGCAACATGGAGTGGCTGATTTTCTTTAATATGGTTGCCTTCCAAACCGTTGTCTTCAGAACTGGCACTCTTGGTTGAGCTACAATCTTCTACGTCTTCGCCGGTGACTTTGAATCCCGCTTCTTCAATTGCTGTGACTAAAAGATCTCGCGAAACCGCTTCTACCGCACTGACTTGCGCTATTTCAGTTTCAAACGAGACTTTCGCTTGCACACCCTCGATATGGTGCAGGTTATCTTCGATGGATTTTGCGCATTGCTCACAGGTCGTGCCACTTACTGTAAAGCGGTATGTTTTAAGCCGATTTTGTTTAGGACTATCAGGGGTCATAAGTGCTCCAAAAGGATTGGCAAAGACAGATTAAATGGAAGTCGCTTTGTACCCAACGTTAGTGGAGGCCTTGGCGATGTCTTCAATTTTTGCTTTAGACGGGTTATAGATCACCGTTGCCGTTTTCGTATCATAATCAACGGTGGCTTTGATCACTCCTTCAACTTTTTCCATCGCTTTGCGGATCGTGATATTACACATTTTACAAGTCATGTTTTCGATTGAAAACTTGGCCGTCTTTTCGGTAACAGACGCTGAGTCACTAGTGATCAAGTTTTTAGAAGCTGGCTTCGCCTCAAATGCGCCAAGGTTGGCAGTGATTGCCATTGCACCCATTACGAGTCCCAATAAAATAACTTTTTTCATCGTTGTTCTCCAAAGGAAAGGTTTTTAATCGATAATGTTACTAGCTAATAATAAACTCGGCGTAATAAGGAAAGGTCACCATAGCTATCAAGATAGCGGACACAACCCAAAAGAGAATGCGTTGATTTCTCAATACCTTCGGATTGGAACAAGACGAGCCTTCTTCGCAATTTTGTGGTACCAAGTAGAGCTTTCTAAAAACGACCGCTAAGATAAACACTGTGATCCCTGTTAAATAGGGGCTATAGGGCTCCATCGCGGTTAGATTACTCATCCAGGCACCACCAATCCCGAGGGATAAAAGCAGCAACGGTCCAATACAACAGGCTGATGCACCAATGGCGGCAAGTGCCGCCAAGATTAAAGGGCGGTTGTTAGAAGGTATTTCCGACATAAATAATAACTCATTAACTGTAGGATTATGTCAGTTTACACTCTGGGGTACGGTACAGAGTCAAGCGTTATTCATGACATTTACTCTTTTAAGAAACCTTTGTGAGACAGTGCCTCAATAAAAGCACACTGACCAGCGCTTTCATCAGTTTTACAAGAACCTATCAAATCATCTAAAGCGGATTGAATGCATTGTAATCCTTTGATTTGATTCTTAATCATTTCCCTTTTTTCTCTAGCAAGCGCTTGGACATCATGACAATGTTCGCTGCCCAACAGAAGAAGCTGTTCGATTTCCTTCAGTGAAAAACCGAGTTGTTGTGCTCGTTTAATAAAGCGAATTTGTTCAATAGTGTCATAGGGATAATACCGAAAACCACCTTCAGGTTTATCGGGCTCTTGAATTAAGTTCTTTCTTTGATAATGACGAACTGTCTCTATATTGACGCCAGCTTGTTTTGCTAATTTTCCAATGGTTAATTTGCTACTGGTTAATTGCATGGTCTGATGAGCTCCAAAAGCATTAATAGGAATTGTATTTGATTATTTTAGTCGTTTACTAAAATCATTCTCATACTCTGGACTTTCAGTACGATATTTGTCAAATCATTATTTACCTCGCTTAGTTATCTATAAACAATGGATTAAAGCAGTCACTTCGATACCGGATTAATAATGTACAAACTGTTGCGAGACTAATGCACTGATCCCCTTCTACTAATAAAACCGAAAATAACTCATTAATTAATAATGCGAATCATACGCATTTGCGTTATAATTCGCGATAACGTGACAGCAGTGAACGCTTATGATTAGTTCACGCGATAAATAATTTAAGCCTTTAGAGCACTATTGGAGTTAAACACATGCCAGCCCCCACTCGTACGACGCTTTTTGTAGCGTCTTTGCTTTTTGTATTTTCAATTATGGCTATTGCCGATGAGGAAACATCAAATACCGTGACTATCATCGGCGATCAAAACGAGGCCAAAAGTATTGCTGGCTCTGCTCACGTAATTACAAAATCCGAGCTCGAAAAATTCGAATATTCAGATATCAATTCAATTTTAAGGCAAATACCAGGCGTTTATGTTCGTCTCGAGGATGGTTATGGGTTGCGCCCCAACATTGGGATCCGTAGCGCAGCTTCAGGTGCGGAACGCTCAAATAAGATTACAATAATGGAAGACGGTATACCAATAGCACCCGCCCCGTACGCAGCATCAGCGGCTTACTATTCTCCAACCGCCGCTCGAATGTCGGGCTTTGAAGTTTTAAAAGGTCCGGCAGCTATCACGGAAGGACCTTACACAGTTGGAGGCGCTATTAACTATCTGTCCACCCCTATTCCGTTTAACCGCGAGGGTAACATCATGGTTGAAACTGGTTCCAATGGTGCTCAACGCCAGCATATCACCTATGGTGACAGCCGAGAAATCGTTGGATGGGTGATAGAAGCTTTTGATCAAAAGGATAATGGCTTCAAATCGATTGACTTTACCAATAAGTCTGCAGGACTCGATAAGAGCGATTATATGGTAAAAATGCGCGTTAATTCTTCTCCAAGCGATAAGAATTATCAAGAGTTATTATTAAAGATCCTTAAAGCCGATGAGACGTCAAATCAAAGTTATTTAGGTCTTACGGATGCCGACTTTAACTTGAACCCCTATCGTCAATACGCGGCATCGCAAAATGATCAAATAAATGTTGAGCATGAGCAACTCCAATTGAGTTACGCCGTAGACATAAATAAGGATCTATCTCTGAGAGCAAAGGCCTATAAAAATGACACGGCTCGCAATTGGTATAAAGCCAGTAAAATTGGCGGAATGAGCCTAGGCAGCATTATTGATTCCGCTAATCAAGGTGATGACAATGCAATTTCGCTATTACAAAGTGAGGCTGAAGGCGAAGTGGTTATCAAGCACAATAATCGAGTCTATACCTCTCAAGGAATCGAGTTCATGTTGGATTGGAACTTTGACTCCGGAGACAGTCGTCATGATTTAGAAGTGGGTGTTCGTATTCATCAAGATGAGGAAGATCGATTTCAAGCAGAAGACACCTATTGGCAAAATATCGGTGGAAGTCTAATGCTCACGGAGGCTGGTATTTTTGGTAACAAGTCATCCAACAACCGTCTTACTGAAGCAGACGCCCTTGCGATGTATATTCGCGATGAGATTAAATATGGAGATTGGACCTTTTCACCGGGTGTTCGTTTTGAAAATGTCGAAATACGTCGACAAGAATGGAGTGCTCCCGAACGTAACATGATAAACGTTAGCAAAGATCAGTCTAATAAGCAGCGAGAAGTGATACCAGGCTTTGGAGTAACGTATGATGCGAATGAGAAATTACGTTTGATTGGCGGCATCCATAAAGGCTTTGCACCATCTGGTTATAAACCTGAAACCGACAACGAGGAAAGTATTAGTTATGAGTTAGGTGGTCGAATATTTTTGGGCGACCTTTATGCAGAGGCTATTTTCTTTCTAAACGATTATGACAATATTGTTGGAGAATGCACGACAGTTTCAGGAGCGAATTGCGGCGAAAACCAAGACGGTTCACAATTTAATAGCGGCGCTGTTTCTGTAAGCGGTATAGAGGTAATGATGACGTATGATTTTAGTGATGACGCTGGCTACAAAATACCGTTAAGTTTAAATTATACTTATATGTCAGGGGAGTTCGATTCTAGCTTTGACAACTCTTTTTTTGGTGACGTACAAAAGGGCGACCCGTTAACCTATTTTCCTGAACAACAAGGACAGTTAAGTATCGGGTTTGAACATAGTAAAGGTTGGGGAGTTAGGGCCGCTGCTAGTTACGTGGCATCTGTCTGTACGTTAGTATCTTGTGAGCGCGAAATAAGTACCTTCGACACTACTGACGCGATATTTAACCTTGATCTAGTCGCAGACTATCAATTGACGGAAAAGGCAACTGTCTACGCCAAGATTGAAAATGCAACTGATGAAATCGATGTGATTGGGCGTCACCCTGCTGGTGCGTTGGTTCAAAAAGACCGCAGCGCCTATCTAGGTCTTCGCGTCAGTTTCTAAGCACTAAGTTGTAAAACATCAAATAGGAGATGCATGCAGTCTCCTATATATTTCAAATTAAACAGTTTGGTGTTGTACAGATCAGCATTGAGAGAGTAGTCCGCTAATTAAATTTTTCTTAAATTAGCATTTTTTCTGAACCTTTATGGCAAAAACATTTTGATCATGCTGCATCATTACACCGAGATACCTACATGTGTCGCCTTAGAACACTAACATTAGCTGTAAACGGATTGAGCTTGTTCAAGATTTCTAAAAAGTAAAAGACAAATGAATGAGCCTTATAACAACATTCTCATTTAACGCATATGATTCAGATGAGAATTTAAATACTCATCAGACACCACTTCAAGAACATGCCCTTGGTTATCGATATAAAAGTACAATTTCTCTTGGGCTTTTTTATTATAGCCCTCAATAATGAAGCCTCTAGTGGTCTTCTCATGAAGCGTAAAATTTTCTTTGAGAATTAACCGCCATGACTTATTCAGTCCATCTTTCGATGACTTTTCTTGATTATTGGCAAGTTGATTGGCCGAAGCTTTTGCCAAAACAATCGCTTCGGCCAAACTTATTCCTTTTTGTTCTTGAATGTTCTGCATTGATGAAAAGTAAACAGCGATGAGAACTAGCACGAGAAGTGCTAGTAATGCCTTCATTCATTTTCCCTCCATAAACCAATTGACGACCATTAAAAATATTAATTAATGGTCTCGACAATTATCATCGTAAAACTCTAACTCTATTGTGGTGTGCGTAAAGTGATACGGATCCAACGCAAGGTCGATCGCCTCTCGTAACTCTCGGATGGTGCTGATTGTGGCGGCTCTGTCTAAAACAAGGTGAGCCGTTAACACATGGTGCTCGCCATCAAGCGACCAAAAATGCATATGATGTACACTTTCCACGGTATCAAGATCGCACAGAACACCTCGGACTTCACTCGAGACTTTTTTGTCTGGCGTAGCTTGCAAAAAGGTACGGAGTGTTAATACGACATTTTTAACCACGTTGAATAGAATAAAAAGTGTGAACACCAGTGATAAAATGGGATCGAGAATCGGCACTTCAACAAACATCAAAACAATAGACAGAATTAGAACCGCAACCCAGCCAAGTACATCTTCCAATAAATGCCAGTTGAGTACTTTTTCATTGAGCGATTTTCCTCGGCTAAGCTTGTACGCCGCAAACCCATTAACAAGCACTCCAAAAATGGCCAACCCTAGCATGCCTTCAACGACCGGCATTTCTGGATTTTGCAGTTTCGGGATCGCAATCGATATGACCCAAAACGACCCGATGAGCAATACGACGCCATTGATTAGCGCCCCTAACAATGTGAAGCGTCTGTAACCATACGTAAAGGTTTCATCGGCCTCTTTAGATCCCAGTTTGTTTAAAAGCCAAGATAACCCTATGGAAATACTGTCTCCTAAGTCATGAATGGCATCCGCCATAATGGCTGTACTATTGGTAAGAACTCCACCGATAAACTCAATGATGGTAAAACTTAGGTTAAGAACGAAAGCCCATCCAATTCGGTTTGAGCTGTCATTTTCTGGGGTTGCGTGAGAATGCATGTTGTTATGTCTCCAGTTGTGAGTTCCTTAACTTGGCTACATATAGATTAATAACGTAGCGTAAATAGGGCTGATATAGCATGGTTCGAACACCACTAAAGTGAGGGCCATGAACAGCAAAGACCTCATCAGGAGAATCAAATACACCAAAATCCTGACGAAGCCCTTCAGGTTGGTTCAAGTTAGTTGACCGGGGCCAGTCTAACTGCGGTATAACGAAGTCATTGATTGAAGCGGCATCGCCAGGGCCTCCTTTTTTTGAAGTGGTAAGTTGTGTTTGTAAAGCATTTAATAGCGGTTCATCAAGTGTGTAGTTATCCAGATCTTGCCATTGTGTATTGAGGTAGGCCTCCACTTTGCTATGTAAATAGTATTTTGGCGCTAACTCTGAAAAGAAAATTGATCGGGTTCCTTTTCGCTTCACTTGGTCGATACTAAAGGCGTGAATTCGGCACGGTATGTCCGAAGCCCTGAGCAACGCCATTAAGAGATTTCCTTTTGTATTACAATGGCCATGTCCATCTCTGAGCACTCGACTAGCAATGAGATTATCCTTTCGGCTGAAGCCGAATTTAACTTGATCTTTTACATATCGACAAATTAGATTGACCCTTTTTGTCGGGTTGACGCTTTTCCAGCCGGCCGCTGTAACTAAATGTTTGATAACCGGTTGATTAAAATTAAGTATTCTCGTCGGCATTAAATATCGTTTTGTCTCCATCATGATGGTCTCCAAATAGTGGCCCCACAACCTCTCGGCTAAGGGGCATCTTTTGATTAGCTTTGTTGAATTTTTCCCTTTGAGAACCAAGCAAAAAGCACTGGAAGCACAAACAGAGTTAACAACGTTGCTGTGACAAGACCGCCGACAATGACGCTAGCTAAAGGCTTTTGAATTTCAGCACCAACACCATTCGAGAGCAACATCGGAATGAGTCCGAGCGCTGAAGTAATTGCCGTCATTAAGACAGGTCGTAGCCTTGATACGGCACCATCAAAAACAGCATCATCGGCCGAGAGACCATCGGCGATCCGTTGATTGATACTTTCAACCATTACGACGCCGTTGAGTACTGCGACGCCAAACAGAGTAATAAAACCAACCGAACTTGGCACCGAGAGATACTGACCAGACAGCCAAAGTGAGAATACACCGCCAATAACGGCCAGCGGAACATTGACTAAGATCAACATCGCTTGGCCCACCGATGCAAACGCAAAATAAAGCAATAGCGCAATTAACCCCAAGGAAACAGGCACAACAAGTGATAAACGCTTTTGTGCTCGTTGTTGGTTTTCGAATTGACCACCGATATCCACCGAGTATCCTGTCGGTAAATCGACTTGGTTAGCTATCGCGACTCGAATATCTGCAACCACACTTCCCATGTCCCGGCCTTGAACATTCGCCTGAATAACCACTCGACGTTGAACATCATCTCGCCTCACTTGCGGTGGTCCGGATTCAATACTAACTTCAGCGACGTCGCCTAGTCGTACCCATGCGCCAGACGGCGCTTGAAGGCGAAGTTCTGCAATGGTTTGCCGATCTTGGCGAAATTGCTCTGCGAGCCGAACATAAATATCATAACGCTCGTTACCGTTAATAATTTGCCCAGCAGCGGCACCTCCTAAACCTTCACGAACAAGTTTCATGACATCTCCGACTGCGAGTCCGTAGCGAGAAAGAGCTCGTCGATTAGGTTTAACTACCAGTTGTGATTCACCAGCAATTTGCTCCATTGCGACATCTCGCGCGCCATCTATTTTCTTCACAGCGGCCTCAATTTCTTGTCCCTTTTGCGCCAAAACAGCTAAATCAGGGCCAAACAACTTAATCGCCAATTGCGCCTTTACACCGGATAGTAATTCATCAACACGAGTTGCTATCGGCTGTGAAAAATTGAGTAATAAGCCTGGGTACTGTTCTAGCTCACGCTCCATTAATGCTTGTAGTTCATAGCGATTTTCAGCGCTAGTCCACTCAGCCACGGGTTTAAGACCGATATAGATCTCAATATTGTTCACAGGTTCCGGATCGCCGCCGATTTCAGCGCGGCCGATCCGCGAAAGCGCATAGGTCACTTCTGGAAATTCCATCAACATCGCTTCTAGTTTCGGAGCCACTTTAAGAGCGGTGTCTAGACTTGAAGATGGCGCAAGAGTAACCCGCAAATTAATAGTGCCCTCTTCTAACTCAGGAACAAATTCAGTTCCCAATCGAGGCAGCACCAAAGCCGTCGCAACGACCATCGTCGCCGCAACTCCCAGGACAAATTTGCGGTTCGCCATAGCCCATGTCAAACCTTTACGGTATAACGAATCCAGCGGCTTCATGACAAAGCTTTCTCGTTGACGCACACCTTTGCGAAAAAGATAGGTTGCTAGCGCTGGAACGATGATCAAGGCGACTAGAACTGCGGAAAGCATGGCTAACATAATGCTAATGGCCATCGGTTGAAACAGCTTAGCTTCTACTCCCTCGAAGCTAAACAAGGGCATAAATACCACCAGTATAATGGCCGTTGCGAAAAATATCGGTCGCGCAACCTCTTTACCTGCTTCTTGAAGTCGAAGTGCGATGCCGTGGTTATCATGGGCAGCGTTGACGGGATCTTTATCTGTCGAACTCACCATCGATTGTCGATGTTCATCGTGAATAGCGTCGGGATTGGTGAGATGTTTAAACATATTTTCAACCATCACAACAGAGCCATCGACTAGCATTCCAATCGCGACTGCAATACCGCCTAAGGACATCAAATTAGCTGATAAACCTAACCAAGCCATTACGATTAAAGCGATCCCGATTGAAATAGGGATCGAAATTAACACTAGAAAAGTCGCACGAAGATTCATCAAAAATAATGCGAGAATAGCAACAATAAACACAAATGCGAGAAGCAGCGCATCTACGACGGTTTGTACCGCTTGGGTGATAAGATCCGCTTGGTCGTAAAATGCCTCAAACGTCACGCCTTTAGGCAAGGCTTGGTTAATTCGTTCAATGCGATCATTAACAGAATCAATGGTCGATTTTGTATTGGCGCCCATACGTTTTAGCACAATCCCGCTGACGACTTCCCCTAAAACTTCGACCTCACCAGTGGCATTTTTTCGTGACATTGTCACCGCACCTTGTCGAATTTCACTACCTAGCGCAACCTGTGCGACGTCAGAGACAATAATCGTTGTACCATCGACAGTTTTTAACGGGATCTGACGAAGCTCTTCAAGTCCTCGCTCACCATGGTCCAGCCAACCAGTGCCTCGGATCACTAACTGCTCTTGACCCCGATTCATATACCAGCCTCCAACGTTGGTATTATTGCGCTCAAGGGCCTCCATAATTTCAGTTTGTGTCAAGTTGTACGCCAGCAAGCGAGCTGGGTTTAAACTCACCTGATACTGGCGCACTTCCCCGCCAAACGACAGCACATCAGTAACACCACCGGAAGGAAGCAACAGCAACTTCACAACCCAATCATTCAAACTCCGCAGATCCATGGCGTTGATCCCTGAATCAGGCTCGGCTAATAACAAATATTGGTAGATCTGACCAAGTCCTGAGGTGTTTGGTCCCATTTCTGGTGTACCCACTCCTGTGGGAATGATTTCTTTTGCTGCTTGTAGTCTTTCGAAAACCAGTTGTCTCGCAAAGTAAATATCTGTGCCTTCCTTAAAAACAACTGTGACACCTGACAATCCAGTTTTTGAAATTGAACGCACTTCCTCAACATCGGGTAATGCATACATCACTGCTTCTACGGGATAAGTAATTAATTGTTCGACTTCTTCTGCCGCCAAGCCCGGCGCCTCTGTATTCACGGAAACTTGAACATTGGTAACATCAGGAAATGCGTCAAGATTTAACTTCGGGATAACAAAATAAGCGGACACTATTAAAGTGAGTAAAGCGATCACAACCAACAATCGGTTTGCAACTGCCCAATCTATCATTCGATTAAACATGTGTAATCCTCTGTTTTAGTGGTTGTGCGGATCAAATCCGCCCTTAGCGATTTGGGAAGCGACGAAAAAAGCGCCCTCTGTGACGACTTTGGTGCCAGGCGTTATTCCCTTGATTTCCCTTAAATAGCCTAAAGGCCGACCGAGCGTTACTTCCTGAGGTTTAAATTGTCCTTTAGATTCTTCGACAAAAACCGTCCAATCACTATCACTTCCACGCATGAGCGCTGTTTCAGGGACCGCTAGTACCGCTTCTTCGGTTTTAAATTTAAAGAACACACTAA
>Ga0316204_10002041_pt1 | contig 48722 bp, 34 predicted proteins | sample 6monrhotite_MG_2_FD_205661 | JGI IMG/M metagenome (GOLD analysis project Ga0316204, IMG submission 205661) | Microbial mat bacterial communities from mineral coupon in-situ incubated in ocean water Damariscotta River, Maine, United States -... | ecosystem: Environmental > Aquatic > Marine >... | reverse complement strand
ATCCCGGTTGATGGTAATTGTTCATGCCTGTTCTCTGTGTACTTACTCAGACGCGTATTATCTCAAACTGCTTCCACTATGTGTTCGTCGACCTGTTATTTGGCGGAATTATTAGAGATACCCATGACTTGCTCGTCCACTAAATCGGACTCCGCTCACAAGGTCAGCTACGCAAGTCTGTTCAAGACTTTATTGTCACGAAACAATAACATCTCTTAACGTGATTTGTATGCGCTAACTTATCTAAAAATGTATGAAAATAGCCCCAAAAAGGGGCTATTTTCATAATTACTGAGACTCAGTAACAGCTATAACGAGACTGGTAACATGTTTAATGACAATTGACGACGGTGAATCAGCCTAATCCCAAGACAGCGCGCCGCCCGTTTGATATTCGGTGACTCGTGTTTCGAAGAAATTTTTCTCTTTCTTCAGGTCGATCATTTCGGCCATCCATGGGAATGGGTTGCTGGCGCCTGGGTATAGCAGGTCAACGCCGATTTGTTGGCAGCGACGGTTGGCGATGAAGCGTAGGTATTCTTTGAACATACCTGCGTTCAGGCCAAGCACGCCACGTGGCATGGTGTCTTCGGCGTAGCGATATTCCAGCTCTACGCCTTTTTGGAACAGACCACGTATTTCTTCGCGGAATTCCGCCGTCCACAGATGTGGGTTTTCCAATTTGATTTGGTTGATTACGTCTACGCCGAAATTCAGATGCATTGATTCGTCGCGCAAGATGTATTGGTATTGCTCGGCTGCGCCAGTCATTTTGTTTTGACGACCTAGCGCTAGGATTTGTACGAAGCCTACGTAGAAGAACAATCCTTCCATGATGCAGGCAAACACAATTAGGCTGCGTAGCAATTTTTGATCGTTTTCAGGTGTGCCTGTCTTAAAGTCAGGGTTGGTCAGTACGTCAATGAAGGGCAGAAGGAATTCGTCTTTGTCGCGAATGCTTTTTACTTCATGGTACATATTGAAGACTTCGCCTTCATCTAGGCCTAGGCTTTCGACGATGTACTGGTAGGCATGGGTATGAATCGCTTCTTCAAATGCCTGACGCAACAGGTATTGGCGGCATTCTGGATTGGTGATGTGACGATATGTACCCAGAGCGATGTTGTTGGCAGCCAAGCTGTCAGCGGTGCTAAAAAAGCCTAGATTGCGCTTAACTAGAAGACGCTCATCATCGGTAAGTCCGTTAGGATTTTTCCACAGAGCGATGTCGGCCGACATGTTGATTTCTTGAGGCATCCAGTGGTTTGCGCAACCAGCGAGATATTTTTCCCAAGCCCATTTGTATTTGAAAGGCACGAGCTGATTTACGTCAGCGTTGCAGTTGATAATGCGCTTGTCTTCGACACTAATGCGTCCAGTGGAGACCGACGCGATCGTGTAGCCATGATCGCCTGCGTTGAGGCTAGGGGCTTTGGGTGCGTCCATGAGTGCAGCGGGTGAAACGGCTGATGGTGTTACGTCGTCATCAAAATTTAGCATGCTATTCCTTAGTGCTGGTGCTCCCCAAGTGGAATGCGGAGCGAGTTATATTAGATTTTCCGAAGATAAAAGGTGAAGCCGAAGGCGTTGGATCTAAGGTCTTACTGATATTCTAATCATGCAGAAATGGTACACATTGATATGAGGCTTGAAAATACCTTACTCATGTTGAAACCACCCTTTATAAGTGTAAACTTCGTTTTATTATTATTATTTATATTTGCCAGTGTGAATAATTTGTTCTGGACTACAGATAGTAGTCCGATGCAAATAAAACAACTACATCTAGTGGATTTAACTATAGCTGAATTTTGAGTAAATGCAACTAAAAATTGCTAATTTTAGCTAGGGAAATTAGCGCTAATATTGAATACAATTACTTACGAGGAGATCAAATTACTGATTAATTTCGATTTGGCATTAGGTCTATTTTAGGGACAAAATTCGTGAACTCAGAACTGCGAACTTGGCTCGACAGCTAAAGGCTGGAAATGCACTGGCTGAGCTGCGGGACGATCCAGTGAATAGCGCAGGTAGAACAATATTCGGTTTGGAGCATAGTAATCGGAACGCTCTACGTTAAGCAGTCCGCCGACGAAAAGTTTTTGGCTTGCCTGATATTCACATGCCGCCATTCCAGAATATCCACTGCCGCCGCCCGGTCCGCCGCTATATGTGCGTGGATCAGCGATTTGTAAAGCGGTATTGGTCGGATAGTAGTCGGCTGTCTGTGTTTGTGATTGCGAGCTAGAAACCGACGCGCGCAAAACATATGAAAAGCGGGGGTAACGTTCACCGAAGACAATGGGCAGCGACAGTGAGCGGTAGGATTGCGGGCTGTAGTAGCCTCCATGTCCAAATGTGTATTCGCCCGAGTTTTGGCTGTTGTGCCAGTACATGCCGCTGAGCCCGAGCGAGAGTAGCCTGTTTTCTTCGTTGATAATGCGCCATTGCACGCCCGACATTAATTGGGTGCGGTCATTATTTAATACATTGTTGCCGCTCAGCCTATGCTGCCCAAGCGTTGCCCACAGGCCAAACCGTTCGCCCTTGTCTAGGCTGAGGCCTAGCTGTCCGCCAGTTGCCACCACTCCGCCCCATTTCCTGCCGGTATTGGGATCAACCGTTCCAGCAAATGAAAGCAGACTGGAGGTAATTGGGCGGCGCGAGGCTTGGAGCGAGACGGACAGCGGCCCGAGCTCTTCGTCAAAGCGTATTCCTCCCACAACATTGGTGACCGCAAAGCCCAGAGGGGTGACGCCAATGTCGGCACTGAATACACCTTGGTAGCCTGCCGTAAAACTCATACCTCGTGCTGTTTGTGCTAGTGGGCCTGTGGTGCAATTCGGCTGACAGAGCTTCATGCTTCCGAAGCTGGTGTTGCTCGCCTCAAGCGTACCTGAATTTAGCTGGACGATATCCGTTCTGAAAAAAACCTCATCGTTGGCGTGCCAAGGAATTTTGTACTCTAGCGGGATTTCGCTAGCGTTATATTGCGATACACCCGGTGTGCCGTTACGGCTACGTATGTCTATAGCAGAGGACAGCCACGTGCTACGGCGGTCGAGCAGTGCCGCTAGTTTTTTTTCTTTCCAGTCGCGGTGGATTTTTTTTGGTGAGCCTAGTTCGTCAAAGCCGACCCTCTTCCATGCTTCGGAATTATCAGTTGCGGTGAGTGTAGATTGAGTAGGAATGGTGCTGGCGGAATGGTCGGCGGCGAGTGCCTGTTGCAGATGGATAATCATTTCATCTGGGTGATTTTCGCGTTGCGCCAATTGCCACGCCTTGTCGTGTACGCGAGCGTTGCGTGGATGCTGTGCCAGTAATCTATCGAGTTGTTGATGCGCATGCTGTGTTTCATTTAATAGGAGATAGAAGTCAAATAGTTGCAGGCGGATGTCTAGGCTAGTATCGGAGTGGTCGGCAGCCCATGTGCCTACTTGTTCGAGTGCGGCGACGCGTTTCTTGCCAGCAATCTTTGTTTCGATCAAACCTCGGCGGGCATCTATCTCATCCCCTTGTAGGCGGAGTATGCGGGCATACACAGACTGTGCTGGTGTCCATCGGCGTTCCGCACGGAAGGTGCGCGCCAAAGCCAGCAATATGGAGATGTTCTTCGGCGATTTTTTCAGAAATGGGCTAAGTATTTGTCGCGCAGTGCTGGGTTTTCCTGCCTCAATCTGGGCGTTAGCGGTGTGCAGAGCATTGCTTTCCTGCATGCTATATAGTTTCTGTGTTTCGTCGGCAGAGCTAGAGGGCAGTGCGGCAAGGGCATCGAGTGCTTCGCTCGCGAGCGGCGAACCTTGCATGACGAGATATTCGGCATGGTGGGTAAGCCAACGCCGCGATGGAGGGTCGCCGCGAAGCTTGTTGAATATACGCTCGGCTTCATGGTATTCGCCGATTTTCCCCCAGACAATTGCAATGGCAAGGCTTCCCTCCTCATTATTGGCAGTCAGTTTTTCAGCATCGTGCAGTATGTGTTTAGCCTTGTCTTGGTGGCCAGATTGTACTTGTGTATTTGTCAACTGTTCAATATTTTGGCTCCATAAACGCATTATTTTAGCTGTGCGTTGCGCTACGGGAATGAGGGCAAGTGTGTCGAGTGCTTGTTGTGGTGCAATGCTGGATTGGAATAAAGCTAGGGCGTACAAGGTTTGCACATCGTCTGGCTGCTTGGCGAGCAAATTATCGAATAAGGCCTGACCTTGTTCTGGGTGGTTTTGCTTTGCATAGAGCTTGGCTAGAGTGAGGCGCAGCCAGGGATTGTTTGCCTCCAGCTTAATCGCCTGTTTAAGGGATGTAATCGCTTCATTGTCATTGCCTACGGCCAACAAACTATCAGCATTGTTTAGCAATACTTTCACCTCATCTTGGCTGAGTAGCTTGATTTGCTTTTGGTACAGCTCCGTAAGTCCTTCTAAAGCAGCCCTGTTAACATCGTCAGTCGCCAATACGCGTTGATAGTTGGCTTCCGCTTTTGCAAACATGTTACGGTCAACCTGCATGTCTGCCAGCAAGACCAGCGCATCGGGGTTGTTGGCTTGCAGCTGTAGCGCAAGATTCAGACTATTTTCGGTTTGTTTGAAATTGCCGGTTTTGCGGGCATCCCGCGCTTCACGCATGAGTTGCCAGAATTGGGCGACTTTGATTAGCGCATTCCACTTTTCGCTGTTTTGACCGGACAGGCGTGCGGCAGTAATAAAGTATTGTTTGGCTTCAGTATGTTGCCCTTGACGCAAACGCAGCATACCCATGCCACCCACCAGCTCGATGTCTTTGGGGCGAGCGCGTAATGCTTGCTGCAATAGCGGCTCGGCCTTATCAAGCTCCCCTTTTTGCAACAGAGCAAGGCCATTTTGTTTAGCGCGGTAATTAGGATCGTTTTTAAGTTTGCGCTCAAGTTCCAGCGCCAGAATAATCTCATTGCGTTTTTCCCGCACGGCTGAGTCGCCCGGTTCAGCTTTAATATATTCTCCCAGCAGTGGCAAGCTAGGGGCGGCATTTTCGAGTTGCAGCATCGTGCTTCGCCAAGCTTGTCGCGCTTGTTTTGAATAGGCGGGCACCTTGCTCATGTTGATGAGAGTCAGCAAAGCATCTTGTTTGAGTGGTAAGCGCGACGTTTCAAGTTCAGCCAGTGCTAGTTGATAACGTAAGTTGTTTGGGTGCCGATTGAGCAAGCGACTAAGGCCCGTGTGCGCTAGCCTCCAGCCGTTTGGTGTGCTACTCACCCAACTCCAGTATTCCAACGCTAAGTCATCGCTGGGTGCCCCCCTAGGAAACAGCTTGTGAAAAATGGAAACAGCTTTAGTATAGCGTTGCTCCTTTTGTTTGATACGAGCATTCGCCTCCGTTTCTTTGCCTTGTCTACGCAGATGACCAGCCTGATCCCATAAAATGCCACCCTCTTTGGCTAAGGCACGTGCGTGACGCAACTCGCTCCTACCGTCTCCTTTTGCGCGCAACAAAGCTTCAATTTTATGAATTTCTGGATGGATAGGTTGTACTTGGCGTAACTTGGCGAGGCTAGCTTGTGCTTTTTTTAAATTGTTGTGTTTGATTTCGAACTGAGCCAATGCTGCGAGACCGGAAGGATTGTTTGGAGAAATGCTGAATAGCTTATCCAACGATTCCTGAGCCAGCTCAAGCCTATTCTTTGCTTCCCACCATTGAGCGCGCTTCAATAACGCATCCACTTGCTTGTTGAGGCTCTCTGAGGCTCGGTAAGAAGATCGCGAAGTATCTTCTGCCCTAGCCAATTGGTAGGGTGCGTTCAAAACCAGCCCTAGTATCCATAAGGTGAGTTTAATGCGCGGCTTCATCGCAGTGATCGTTCATCCACGCTCAATCCTCCACTTTCAAACGTTTACTGGCCAGCACTCTTAGTGTACGCCACAGAGCAAAGGTAAATATCAGTACGGCAATCACAGCAAAAATGCCAAGCAGAATTGGGTGGTTGGCAAGCGGATACCAGATAGACAACCAGAACGGTAGATTGCCGATCGTGTATGTTTTGCCCACCAGCACGCTCTCGATTTTATTGGAGTGAATAAATGCAACACTTCCGTGAAAATCGCTATTCATTTTGTCTAGCGCATCAAGCGTTAGTGTCATATCTTTTGCGTGGTTGGAAACGACTGCAATTACACTGCGTTTTTCTGAAAGCGGAGATTCAAAACCTTGCATGACCGCGAGAGAACCATTCTGATTAATTTGTTGCTGTGCAATGGGTGCTGGTTCCGAAACAAAATCCTTGTCGAGCCAGTCGAAAAGAGAGTTCCGGTTGCTGTTGGGCTCGCTATTCCTCAAGGAACCATTGCGTACAGCGACAGGAAGCTTGTCCGCCCAGCTTTTTAACACACCCTCATGAAGAGAGTCGCCAATTACAAGCAGGTCGACATTTTTTAGACGCTCACTTTCATTGGCATGCGCAACACTGAATTGTGTAGCGGGATAACCAGTCGATTCGCCCATGCGTCCCATCAGGGCGAGCATGACTTCAACGTCGTAAGTGCTCGGATGCTCCGCCAGTACAACCACAGTCTGTGACAAGTCCGCATACTTGGTGAACGGGAATCCTGCGCTGGCAAAATATTCCAGATTTGGCATTTTTGCGTAGTGCGGGAAGTCGGAGAAATCAATCGTTGAATCAGCATCAATCATGTCCCGTACGTTCTCGCTAAAGAACTCGCGGCAGAGCCCCGCTTTCTGGGCAGCGGTACTGAATTGAAATTGCAGTTCGTTGCGGAAGCCGAGCTTGAATGGTGGTAAAAGGAGTTGCTCTGAGCGACCGAATATCATGTCGTCAATAAGCGGCAAGCGGATGCGGCTCTTCGCAACCTTCCCAGAAGGCAACAGGACAAATGACTTTACCAATTCTTTGTTGATACTCATGCGTAAACGCGATTCGCTAAGCTCCAACGGAGGTGTGTAGCGATATTTCAGATCAATCGGCACGCCACGGCTACGCCATGTGAATAGATCTGGTGGCACACGAAAAGAAATGTGGATTGGTGGTGGGGCATATCCTGAGACTTGAAGATCTTGCGCAGATGCCAGCATTTCTCCGAACTTCATGGGGCGATCTAAATGTACCCAGTTGGGCGCGTCATAAGGTTTGCGCGCCTGCTCCTGACGAATATTCTCAATAGTGGCACGGTTGCCGGACAGTGCAGCACTACTTAGCACCAGTGCTTGAGCCGCAATTTTTTGATCTGCACCGTTGCGCCCTAAAATTAATAGCAGCTTAGAATGATGGTCTGCTGGGCTGGTCATTACTTCGAGAGCAGGGCCTTCGATTTTGGGATAGTGATACAGGAAGTCCGGTCGATCTTCGTTGCTGACAAATACAATAGCATTACCTTCCGGTAGTGTTTTTAAACTAACCGGAAAGCGTGTACCGCGCCAAGCAGCCAGTTCGCCAAACCAGGAGGAAATAACCCCAGCAGCATTGAGGGTATCCTTCTTTGGTTCTTCGGAAAACACAAACGGGACGACTACCTGCTTGTTGAAGTTGTGCTTGTTAAAGAAAGGTTCAGGCAATAAAGCCAGATCGTTGTTGAGTACAAGCGGAACAGTGCTCAACTCTATTTGGCTGCTTCCGCTGATTTGCATCCATAAACTGGAATGGGAAGGGTCTTCGCAGTCGTGACTATAGTGACCTATGAACTGAAATTTGATGTTGGTCAAATCAGTAAATAGCAAGGGATTGATTACTATATCCTGCGTAATGCTGTGTCCGATATTTTCTTTGCTTACAGGTAATATTGTCACGACTTCATCGTTGACAGATATTTTTAGATGCGACTCACTCGGAATTAGCGCGGGTGAGAAGACATAGCTCAGGTGCAATACAGCTTTGACAATCAACTCGTCGCGTCGTGTGCCTAGCGTGAGTGTATCGCTGCTCTCAGTACCGTGTAAATTTAGCTCTCCCCGATTTGCTATCTGTTTAAGTGTAACGTTTTGAATCTTAGCAGGAATGTTGTCCAATGAACTTTCTCCGAGTTCTTCGAATGGAACAAAAAGTGGTTGAATTTGTTTGGCCTCTGCCTGTGCTGGCGTGGGGACAGCGAATATCGCCACCGAGATTGGTAGGCACAGAAATACAATCAGGCTCTTTATTTTCATTGCTTGTTGTCCAAAAAAACAGGAGTGCGAGGCCGTAAGCTGCCAATTAAGGCATTGAATGCGGAAATACGGCGTAAAGTAGGTCTTAGGCTCGGCAACAGTTGTCCGATAAGGCGACTATAGCCCAGTAAACCAACCGACAGTACCGCACTAAGACTTTCGATCGGCTTATCTGATTTGCGATCTTTGGACCAATCAACCCAAGCATCCGCCCGCCCGAAAGTACATTGTACCAATGCTGATTCTTGTTGCACGTTTTGTAACTCCCATTGCAAGCGTAACTGTGTTGGTGTGATGGACATAACGCGTGCGGGGAATGTTATTTCCTCTTTTCCCCGCCATAGTGAGACCATGACGGATTCCTCGCGTTGGATTTCCGGCATGAACTCCGGCAGCAGTGCGACACCCCCTTCGGAAAAGTCGGCCGTTTCGCCACGAATTCGTTTGCCGTTAGCAAGATGAAGTATTAAGGGTAACGTTAGTTGTACACGATGTGACATTCGGACTTGTTTAGATTCCAACGCGACTGCTGCAGCTCCTCCCAAAACCACTAGGTTGTAAAAGACCCAGAATAAATTGAGAATGAGGGTAGGCACTTCGTCGAGAGTTACCGAGAAAAGTTGCCATATGCCTGCGGCAAATCCGATCAGATTGAGTCCGATTAAAAGTAGATAGGGTAAGGCAATTGTCCAGTCGAAGTAGCCTTTGTCGACAGCACCTCCTTTGGAGGTGACATTGAACTTGCCTTTATGCGGTGCAAATAGCGCAACAAAAGTTGGTCGGGCTATATACCAAGATAGCACTGTTTCATAGACCTCCGCCCAGAACGAATTTCGAAACTGTCCTTGTATGCGCGAATTAGTGATGGTGGCATGCGCCATGTGCGGCAATACGTATAGGGCTACTGAAACAGCTGGGGCGTAGATAACATAAGCATGGAATAGCAGAAAGGCCAGTGGTGCCGTAAGGAAAACCAACCTAGGAATGCCGTTGAAAAAATGCAGCATAGCGTTGCTGTAACACAGGCGCTGGCTCCATTTCAAACCTTTTCCAAGGAATGGATTATCCAGCCGGAAAATTTGCGCCATGCCGCGCGCCCAGCGGATGCGCTGACCAATATGCGCGGACAAGCTTTCAGTGGCTAGCCCAGCTGCCTGAGGAATGTTGAGATAGGCCGAGTTGTATCCTAGACGTTGCAGTTTCAACGCGGTATGGGCATCTTCAGTTACGGTCTCTACCGCAATGCCGCCGATTTCTTCCAGAGGGGCTCGCTTTATAATGGCACATGAACCGCAAAAGAAAGTGGCATTCCACATATCGTTGCCATCCTGAATCAAGCCATAGAATAGCTCGCCCTCGTTTGGTGCGCTGCGGAATATTCCCAGATTACGCTCAAAAGGATCCGCCGAATAAAAATGGTGCGGTGTCTGTACCAACGCCAGTTTTGGGTCGACCAGGAACCACCCCATGCATAATTGTAAAAACGAACGAGTCGGAATGTGGTCGCAGTCAAAAATGGCGATGAATTCGCTATTTGTCTTGCTTAGCGCATGATTGAGGTTGCCCGCTTTGGCGTGTTCATTGCTGGGACGAGTAATGTAGTTAATGCCGGCCTGCTTGGCAAAACTACGAAACTCTTCACGACGACCGTCATCGAGCAGGTGGATGTTGAGCTTGTCTTTCGGCCAATCCATGCCGAGTGCAGCATAAACAGTTGGTTTGACGACTTTTAAAGGCTCGTTGTAGGTGGGGATGAATACATCTATACAAGGCCAGATTTCCGAGTCAGCAGGAAGTCGCATTGGTGGACGTTTGAGCGGCCATGCAGTCTGAATATAGCCAAATAATAGGATGCTCCAAGTGTATAGCTCAGAAACTAGCAAAAGCAGGCCCCAAACAAGATCTAGGCTGCTATCCCAGTTTAGAGTGGACGTCATCCGCCACCACAAGTAGCGCGTCGAGGCGGTCACTGATAAAGCCATTAGTAGCAGAGTAGCCATTGGCCCAGAAATATTTCGAATAACTAGGGCCATTGCCCATAGCAGTGAAACGAACACCAGTTGTGAAATCGTGTTAAACGGTGTGGTGACACACAGAAATGCCAGTATTGCAGACACTCCATAGGCTAGGTAGCGTACTAATTTATGATCCCATAGGTGGTGTTTTGCAGCGTTTTCTCCAAGTTTTTGGATCTGTGCGAAATCCGCCTCCGTTCTGAAGTGCAAGCGCTTGGATATACGGCGCGAAAGGATATGAATTCTGGTGCGAATAAGGCGAAAAACGTATAAGCGCGAAGGTTTGGCTTTGAGCACAGTATCTGCTTGCACTGCGCGCGGATTGATGCGAGCTAAGGTCAGCCAGAGAAGCTGCAGGGGAATGCGAATAATGTCACCAATACGTAAATGAGTAAAATTTACATGTGGAAACAATTGAACGTAATAAGTTGACTGTTTAGAAGGTGGTAGGATGAACAGCAAGGAGAGCATCAATCGCCCTCGCGATTGGGTCGGATCAATGCCGCATCCTATCAATAGTGAGTTAAATATACTCCGAAACGATTTGCGGATCGGTCTTGTCATTTTATGCGTGAGGCAAGTGTGCGCACCTAGCAATCAGCCAAGTGGTCAATGTCGAAAAATCGCTCGTGGCCTGACTATAGGGCGCATAGTCGGTGAGGCTGCGCTTGCTGGCCAATGCTTCGCGAACGGATTCGTCGCGATGGATTGACACTGGGCAAAGACTCGCTTCGTGGGTATGTCGAAGCAATTTAGCGATGTCGTAATCAAGTTTACGGGTGGGATCGTAAGCGTTCAGTAATAAAAATGCCCTATCCGCATCAGCGAGGGACAGACTGGTTTGGGCTTGTTCAAGCACTGCATATGCCTGTGTGTCAGCCTCCAGTGCAATCAAAATAAGATTCGAAAGGGCATGAGCTTGAGCACGTAAGTCATGTCCGCTACGTGGTGAGTCAATCAGAACATAGGTGTCTTCATCGGCATGCAACTCTGCCAGTCGCAAAGCAAGCCAAGATGGATTTTCATGCTGCATGCGGTAAAAAGCGGCAACGTCATGTTCGTTACATTTACCAAAAGGCAGAAACTCAATCATATTCTCACAGCGGTAAGCACTCTCATGCCATGGCTTGCCCGACAGTATATGAGGTACTAGGCCACCTCCGTCTGCCCAGGGCATGCCGAAATGTAGCCTGAGCATGTTATGAGGAGAAAAATCGAAGGCAATGACGCGTCTGCCGCGAGTGCGTAAAGCAAAAGCTAATTGCGCTACCAGTGTTGTGGCGCCAACTCCGCCAGTTATTCCCGTTACTGAAATAACTTTCATTTTTAATCAGGTTTTTCATCATGTTCGACGGCATGCTTGGTGTTCAAAGATGGGGTCGAATTATGAATTTCATGCAGCAGTGTCCAGTACGTGCTGCTTGCCTCTAGATTTTCGGAAGAGTGAATTTCTTGATACTGGTGATCGTTTTCAAGCAGCTTTGAACAAAGCCTCGCAATATCTGATGGGAAATTCATTTCTTTATATAGTGTATAAAAAAGCGGTGTATTAAAACAATCGGCTTCAAATTTAAAGCGCAACTTTCAATTTGAAGAATACCTGATTAAGGGCCTAATATCCAAGTCGTTTTCAAGAATAAATATTCATTGCCGAATATCTATCTAGGCCTTTAGAATCATCGAAAAACACCTGTCTTGGCAGGAGCTGTGGTGGCGAACTTGACCTGTTCCCAACATCTCGCCTAGAAAAGAAAATATTTAGCTAAAAGCGGCACGGTGGCCCACATGCTTTTTAAGTGTTTACAAATGTGAATATTTCAAGCAAATGAGTGATTAAATCGCTCAGTATATCTGCGAAAGCTGTGTAATCTGATAAGGCAACTGGCTATTCGACTTAGCACGATGAGTCCGTGCAAGTCGCTGCTTATGCGAAAAAGCATTCCATTTAATTAATTATTAAAAACAAATTGTTATAGAAATTAAGTAATCGATATATAACATGACTTGGATAGCAAACGCCTAATCAGGTATTCTTTAAGTCTGGTGTCACACTTCAAAATTAACTACTCTTAATTTTCTGCAAGATTAAATCCAAGGATAGCGTGCAAAAATATTTTATCGGAATAAAAAAGCTTCCCGATGTGGCCGGCAAATTGAGCGACGGCCGTGTGTATGTCGTAATGCATGATGCCGGAATGGAATTGCAACTGGCATGCAGAACTCTTGTTGACGGCAGTGCAATGGGACAGACTGAATGGGTGACGGAGACACCATCGGCTTATCAAGTTCTGCCGATGGACTTGAAGCAGAGTGTGAGTGAATGCTTGAATAAGGGCAGCTTACGCATCTTCCATCGACAAATGGCATCAGGCGACAATATATGCCGCAGAATACTCAACGAGTTGGATTTTATCGGTGTGACCGCAGGGAGTCTGATTGTCGTGGAAAGAATAGACCACTTTCTTGAGCAAGCTATTGATGATGAAGCTTGGGCGGAAGATGTTGCCATCTGGCAGCGCTGGGTCGAACGCACTGCTTGCTCAGTTTTATGGATGTGTCAAAAACCTGTCAATCAAACCGGATTTGAGGATAACTTATTGAATTTAGCGCATCGTTTTTCCGGAATAGCGCGTCTGCGTCAAACTGGAGATGAAGTGTATTGGAATATTTTCTACTGGTTTACCAAGGAAGGGCTGCTTGTCGATAAATCTTTCAAACTGAACGTAGATAGCAACGGTGACTGGTCGGTAAACGATAATGACATGTTGCGTGCAGAAGCCCCTGAGCACATTGTTGATGAGGATGAAGTGTTTATTCTGCGTCAAGCACTGCCCGAAAAAGAGGATATGCCCGAGGGCTGGCATGTGTTTGAAACAATAGCCGATCTGGAGGCTGCACTTGCTTCATCGCTCGGTCCTACTGTGGTGTTTGATTTTGGCCTTAGTTCATCGCTGGAAATGCTGGCAAATTCAATTTACAAATTAAGGGAGGCGATAGGTCCTTACATTAAAATTGTCGTCAAGGGAGTCGGCAAGCCCTTGCGGCATAGTCATGAACAACTGCTGCTAAGCATCGGTGCAAACTTGACGATTGCCAGTAAAAACGGAATTGTGCGTATGCAGAGTCAGTTGGCGTCCATTCAGGGGCAAGTCTATTCGCGAACACTGCCCTTGTCTTTTGATGAGGCGATGAGTAGTTTCACTAAGGTTATGCAAATGGGATATTGCGCTCCGCGAGATTTTTGCGAAGCGGTGAGGGATGTAATGGGGCGCATACATTCATTGGGACTTCGTAGCGCGCTTGTGCATTTAAGTTTGACTCCTGGGCTGGGTGTACTGGAAACCTTGCGTTGTTGCACCGTGAAGCGGCAAGGGGATTTAGTGACAGCAGATAATGATAGTTTGTATGTGTTTCTTTCTTCCTGTGACCCTCAAGACATTGGATTAACGTTCGACCACTTGTTTCAATTGCCTATTTCCGTCTTGTTTTCAGCTGAAATACGTTATTTGACAGCCAGCGACATCTCCGAGGCACTGTATAAATTCGATCGCTGTGTCGCCAAACTGGACTTAGAGGATTTAAGCTCGGCATTGAAGTCAGTTAGTTTAACCGATACACAATTATCTACATCTTTCATTTCCTCCACGGTTAGTACTTTGTCAGCAGGCAGCGGGATCACGGCCATGCCTTATATACTTCCCGTGAGGGACATACCAGTTTAGGGAATATTCATGTGGGTTACTATTATTGTATTTGCGTTCAGTTTGGGTCTTCTGGCTGGGTATCAGTTGCCGATCTGGTTAGCTGCTTGGCACGCTTACCGTCACCGCAAAAATTTTCAAATGGTCTATTTGAAACAATATATTCCTGTAACGACTAGGCCTGTAGAAGAACCGCCAGAATCCCGCTTATGAAATTGTCCGAATCTCATACCTCAGAGAATCAGCAAGCGTATTTCGTGCAAAGCAGCCGTATTATACTGGGCAAATGGAACTTCTATTTTTTGGTAAAGTTTCTGCTGCTCTGGAAAGGTGTGATAGGTTTCCACATTTTGGAAAATCTGGTATTTGCGCTGTTCCTACTATTTCCCCTTGATTCTTCTTTGTTACGCAAGCTTAGACTTGTTACCGCAATTTTTATTGCAACTGCTCTGCTGTACTATGACTCATGGCTTCCACCTATCAATCGCGTGCTTTCACAGGCATCTCTGGTCTCTAATTTTGATTTAACCTATCTGCTGGAGTTGTCGGAACGCTTTGTCAATGTTCCGCTGCTGCTAATGTTATTTATTGCATGGTTGGTGTTTCGTTTAGTTATGCTGCGCGTCAGGTTGGGGGCTATTGTAGTGGCTACGATGATAGTCATGATTGCACAGCAACAGTTTGGGAAATATTCGGTTGCGCAGGCAAGTCATCGTCTTAATAAAACTGCGACGGAGAGCCAAGAGAACGGTAAACCTTATTTAGACAAAATTCTGAGTGACTTTTATGCTAAAGAAGCGACACGTTTAGTTTATTTTCCAATTCCTTCGGCTGAAGCCCTGCCGTTTGACGTGATATTTATTCATGTTTGCTCTCTGTCATGGGATGATGTCAAGGCAATGGGCCTAGATCAACACCCCTTGTGGAAGCGCTTTGATTTCTTGTTCACCCGCTTTAATTCTGCCGCTTCTTACAGTGGCCCAGCAGCCATCCGTATTCTGCGCGCAAACTGCGGACAGTCATCGAATGATGGGTTGTATCGGCCTGCTTCAGCACAGTGTTATTTGATGAGCAGCCTTCAACGCAGTGGATTTGAACCCAGTCTGGTCATGAATCACGATGGGCATTTCGATGACTTCCTCTCCTCTGTTCAAGCACAGCAACTGAATATTCCACCCATGTCGCTCAATGGCCTGCCGGTTGCTCAGCATGCCTTTGACCAAGCACCCATATATGACGACCTATCGGTGTTAACGCACTGGCTACGCTTGCGTCAAGAAAATGATAAGGCGCGAGTAGCGCTGTACTACAACACAATCAGCTTGCATGACGGTAATCGCCTGGAGGGAAGCGCATCGAAACTGGACAGCTTGGCAACCTACAAAATCCGATTGGAAAAGCTACTGGACGAACTATCCGCATTCATGCAGGAGCTAGAGCAATCGGGGCGGCGTGCCGTACTAGTTATGGTTCCGGAACACGGTGCGGCTGTGCGTGGCGACAAAATGCAAATCCCCGGCTTGCGTGAAATTCCTAGCCCGAGGATTACGCTCGTCCCCGTCGGCATTAAGGTCCTTGGTGAAGGAGGCTCACGTCAAGGAGAAACCTTGATGATAGATGCAGAAACCAGTTACCTCGCTATTTCTCAAATCGTGGCGCGTATGTTGGAAACCTCCCCGTTCTCTGGCGGTGCTTATAACCCTGCCAATTATGTTAATGATCTGCCTACTACAGCGCTGGTATCTCAGAACGAAAGTACGGCTATTTTGCGCCACAACGGTCAGTATTTTTGGCATCAGAATAATGAAGACTGGGGCGAATACAAATGAGTTCAGAAGACTGTTCAGCATAGAAAAGGCAGTTGTTCGCAGATTTTCTCTGATTAAACAAAATTAAAGGCTGAACTTCCGAGCTGCCTATTGAATGTTGGGGTGAAAATCTGCGTTAATCTGTGGATTGAACAGCTGTTTTAGGTTGATGTTTTGCTTTTCTCTGTGTCTCTGTGGTGCAACTGCTTTTTCTAGGTTTATTGGGTATTGAGCTATTCATCCATAGTTGCAGTCGAATAACCGTCCGGCAAAAAATTTAATCCTGACAGTTTTTTTCTCCGATGCTCAGACTCCCGTCCGCATTAAACCGGAAGCGCTGTTCCATCCAGCCATAACCGAATAAACTCAATACCTGATTGTAATATCCGCTACTTGCACTAAGTGAATTTGGAGTCGCTGTCTTTGTGCCGTATAAAATAAAACGATATGGTGCCAATGCGGCAGTGAAACCGACTGGAGCTTGACCGCTGGCTTCATTGTTAGCCGTATTAATACGTTCTGGCAAGACATGTGTTGGGGCGAATTGTGTTGCTCCCATATAGGGCCGTATCGCTTTGAATAAAGGCTCCTGAGGGTTTAGCATTGCCCACCACAGATATACTCTGATCGCTTCATAGCTGCTAAATTTCCCTTGTTCAGAATCCACCTCAAAACCTGTTTTCGTCCGGTACAGTAGCCAGTCTGGAATTACCCCGCGACGGGATGTTGCCGACAGCATCTGGTATGTATTGTGCGCTAACTCTCCCCACGGGCCACTGGGATTGACCTCAGAAAAATAGCGTAACAATTGAATCGGTAAATAGCTAGGATTAAGTCGCCATGTATTGGCATCCAGAGCAAAGCCGTAAGGTGCGGGCAATAGCATGCTTCCCAGTTCGGGTAAAACAGCTATTTCGTGTTCAGAAATATTGGACAACAGGGCTGTGGCGGTATCAAGATAGGCTCGCTCTTGCCAGATGTCAGCAGCCTGAAATAGAGAGTAGGTAATCCAGAGGTCGGCATCGCTGGCGGAATTTTTATCTAGAACGCCCCATGATCCGTCATCGCGATGTCCCCACTTCCAAGCAGGGAGGTTTTTGCCAAGCTCTCCCTGGGCTAGATTATTGTTGGTCCATTTCAATATGCGGTCAAAGTATTGCCGGTTTCCCGCGACCAATGAAAAAAACAATGCGTAGGACTGCCCTTCGGAAGTGGAAATACCACCAGCTCCACGGTCGATTACCCTTCCGTCGTCCTGAATATTCGTTTCGGCAAATTCACCCCACAATGGCCAGTCTGTAGTACACAACTCTGCTGCCCGTGCAAGCATGGGTGTCATCAATAAAATTAGAATTAAAACCCAGCATTTCATTGTGTGTGAGGGGTTATATTGTAGTTAAGTTGTAGCGTTAGCAAAGTGAGGCATTAAAGCTAAAACCTTCACCACAGAAACACAGAGAAAGTCAAAAAACCAATAAGTTAATAAAGCTTTAGTGGTTCATCCAATTATTCGAAGCTCATGCCCTTTGTGTTGACTCTGCAGAAACCCCAAATGCATTGCACGCTATAAATAGCCTGCAATGCATTTGTTTGAAAAACTGGGGTTTTCTACAACCTTATTACGTCACTGGCAAGCTTCGCACTCTGGGTTGTCAATTGAGCAAAATTGAGTTTCTTCAATGACTGGCTCTGTAGAGTTGCTGCCATTAGAAACCGCATTTAAGGATCCTGCTCGTGAAGTGGATTTCTCCGCTGAAGTTGCACCCATGGTCCGTAAATAATAGGTGGTCTTCAGTCCACGCGTCCAAGCCAGTTTGTAAGTTTCATCCAGTTTGCGCCCAGAAACACCTGCCATGTAGATATTCAAGGATTGCGCTTGATCTATCCATTTTTGACGACGGGCAGCCGCTTCAATCAGCCACTCCGGCTCAACTTCAAATGCGGTCGCATACAGTTTGCGCAATTCGGCAGGAATGCGATCAATTTTGGCTAAGGTTCCGTCAAAATACTTAAGGTCGGCAATCATGACTTCATCCCAAAGATCCAGCGCTTTAAGATCTTTCACCAAGTAGTTGTTGATGATGGTGAATTCGCCTGAAAGGTTCGATTTAACAAAGATGTTCTGATAGGTTGGCTCGATGCAAGCAGAAACACCTACGATATTAGAAATCGTTGCAGTAGGGGCGATAGCTACGCAGTTGGAATTGCGCATGCCGTACTGCTTGATGCGTTCGCGCAGTGCATCCCAGTCTAGGGTGATCGAAGTATCAACATCTACAAAACCACCACGCGAGGCGCGCAACATGTCAATGCTGTCGTAGGGCAAGATGCCTTTGTCCCATAGGCTACCACGATAGCTGGAGTAGCGACCGCGCTCTTCGGCTAGCTCAGAAGATGCCTGATATGCGTAGTAACACACGGCCTCCATTGAGCGGTCCGCAAACTCTACTGCCTCGTTTGAAGCATAAGGGATGCGCATTTCATGTAAGACATCCTGAAAACCCATGATGCCTAATCCAACTGGACGGTGTCTAAGATTGGCATCACGCGCTTTTTTAACTGCGTAGTAGTTGATGTCGATTACGTTGTCTAGCATGCGCATGGCAGTGCGTACGGTACGCTGTAGCTTTTCGTGATCTAGTTGACCAAATTGCTCATGGCCTTTGGGATGTAGGTGCAAAGTTAAATTCACTGAACCCAAATTACAAACTGCAATTTCGGAGTCAGAAGTGTTGAGCGTGATTTCTGTACACAAGTTTGAACTGTGTACTACGCCAACGTGTTGCTGCGGACTACGAATGTTGCATGGGTCTTTAAATGTAATCCATGGGTGACCTGTTTCGAACATCATGGTTAACATCTTGCGCCATAATCCAGATGCTGGAATGGTGCGGAATAGTTTGATTTCGCCGCGCGCCGCTTTTTCTTCATAGGCGATGTAGGCTTGTTCAAAGTCTGCGCCGAATTTGTCGTGCAAGTCTGGACAGCTAGAGGGTGAGAATAGTGTCCAGTCTCCACCTTCCATGACGCGCTTCATAAATAAATCAGGAATCCAATTAGATGTATTCATGTCGTGCGTACGACGACGGTCATCACCGGTGTTTTTGCGCAGCTCTAGGAATTCTTCAATGTCTAGGTGCCAAGTTTCCAGATAGGCGCACACTGCACCTTTACGCTTTCCACCTTGGTTTACTGCTACTGCGGTGTCGTTTACCACCTTGAGGAAGGGCACGACACCCTGAGATTTGCCGTTGGTGCCTTTGATGTGGCTGCCCAAGGCGCGCACATTTGTCCAGTCGTTGCCTAGGCCACCCGCAAACTTGGAGAGTAAGGCATTTTCTTTTAGCGCTTCGTAGATACCATCCAAATCGTCCGATACGGTGGTCAGGTAGCAGGAAGATAGTTGCGAACGTCGTGTACCAGAATTGAACAACGTTGGTGTCGAGCTCATGAAGCTGAAGCTAGATAGCAAACGATAAAATTCGATGGCGCGAGTTTCGCGATCAATTTCATTCAGCGATAGTCCCATCGCAACACGCATAAAGAATATTTGCGGCAATTCGATGCGCTCATCTTCAATGTGCAGAAAGTAGCGGTCATACAGCGTTTGCAAGCCGAGATAGCCAAATTGCAGATCACGACTTGGGTCTAATTCATTGGCTAGACGGGTCAGGTCAAAATGCCCCAGTCTTTCATCTAGCAATTCAGCAGTGATACCGCGTTTAATGAATTTTGGGAAATATTCCGCATAACTTGCGGTCATTTCAGTCTGAGGTACTTCTTCACCAAGGATTTCGCAGCGGATGTTGTTCAGCAGCAGGCGAGCAGTTACAAGGCCGTAGGCAGGATCTTGCTCAATTAGAGAGCGCGCTGACAGAATGGTGCATTTGCGAACTTCTTCAATAGGAACACCGTCGTATAAGTCTTTGAGTGTCAGCTTCAGCACGGTGTCCGCACTGGCGGCACCTTCAAGTCCCTCGCATGCAGATGCGATTTGTGCCAATAAACCACTTACATCTAGAGGACGCAGGCTATCGTTTTCTTTAACATTCAATACATGAGCTGGCTCATGTTCAGCCTTAGCTTTGCTACGCTCTTGGGTGCGTTGTTCACGATAAAGTACGTATGAACGCGCAACATCATGTTCACCAGAGCGCATCAAGGAGAGTTCAACTTGATCTTGAATGTCTTCGATATGAAAAGTGCCGCCATGAGGTTGGCGACGTATCAATGCATTCACCACGCCAGCGGTGAGTTGTTCAACCAGTTCACGGACTCGTGCGGAAGCCGCACCATGTCCACCATTTATGGCTAGAAAGGCCTTGGTCATGGCGATAGAGATCTTGCTTGGCTCGAATGATACGACAGAGCCATTGCGACGAATTATTTTGTATTGGTCGAGCTGTATGCTGTTACTTGATGAAACAGTAGAGTCTGCATTTTGGCGCGGAGGAATGGAGAAAGACGGCGAAACATTTTCTGATGCGAGTTGCATATAACTCCCCTTTGAATCATCAACATTCTGAAATAAGTTCAGAAATGTTATTAAACTAAAAACCACTATATGTAGTGGCTCCCCTTAATATTTTCGCTAATTCTAGTGTATATCTGGATTTATGCAAGCAGTATTTTGCAGTAAAACTGTAACTGCTTGAATACAAAAACAGCGGATAAATTGCCAGAAAACTTAGCCACTTTCGGGTAATTGATTTGCCCCCTGCTCTCACAAGCAGGACAAGAGGAGAGGGAGGCGCTGAACCATGTGCTTATCCCTAAAAACCACAGCTTCCTCAGCTTAAGGCAGCTTTTTAAGCGCTTTCAGTTGTGTGCAGTTGCAGCCTATAGCTGCTTCAGCAGCTTAGCTTTTTCTAGGCTAATAGAAAAGCCGCAAGTGAGAGGATGTTTAGAGCCTGTCTAGGTAGCGCTGCCAGTCAAAGTGTGGCCCGGGATCGGTTTTTCTTTCAGGAGCGATGTCACTATGCCCAGTAATGTCACAAATGGGATAAGCCCGTTTTAGGTGCCGAGTTAAATATGCCAAGCTTTGATACTGCGCGTCAGTAAAGAGGACAAAATCACTTCCCTCTAGCTCAATGCCAATAGAGAAATCATTACAGCGTGTTCGATTTCGCCATTGTGATGCACCAGCATGCCAAGCACGCTGTAGGCATGAAACATATTGAATGATTTCCCCGCTACGGCGTATAAAAAAGTGTGAGGATACTTTTACGCCATGCAATTGCGCGTAATAGGGATGATCTTGTGAATTAAGCGTATTGGTGAAGAGCTGCTCAACGCCTTTGCCGCCAAATTCGTTCGGCGGCAAGCTGATGCTATGAATCACTAACAGGCAAACTGGGGTGCACTTTGGGCGAGCATCGAAATTGGGGGATGCTATGCGGCGCACACCGCTAAACCAGCCTTGTGGGTTCGGCTTCAATCTGTTTTATCCTTGTCGGTGATGGATAGGCGTTCCATGCGGTAGCGTAGGGCGCGAAAGGTCACACCGAGGATTTTGGCCGCAGCGGTGCGATTAAAGTGCGTTTGCGCTAAGGCTTCCAATATGGCTTCGCGTTCGATGCGATCCAAATAGTCGGTTAGTGGATATTTGCAAGATATGCAGGGACTCTGGTCTGTTTCTAGAGCTTCATTGGGGGTGAGTTGCAAGTCTTCTGGCGTGATGACTTCTGCCGTACGTAAAGCTAATGCTCTTTCAATAATATTTTCTAATTCCCTCACGTTGCCTGGGAAGTCGTACTGGCATAAGGCTTGCAAAGCCGTCTCAGAAAAGGTGATGTTGGCGCTATCGCCGAATCTCGCCAGAGTGCGGCAGGCTATGTCTGCAATATCGCTACGCATTTCGCGTAATGATGGCATCTGCAAAAAAATCACATTGAGGCGGTAAAAAAGATCTTGGCGGAATTGTCCTTGCTGCACACGTGTGGCTAAATTGTGGTGAGTAGCGCTGATGATGCGGACATCTATAGCCTCTTCCTCTGTTGCACCAACTTTGCGCACTTTCTTTTCTTGTATGGTGCGTAGTAGTTTTACTTGCATATTAAGAGGGAGGTCCGCCACTTCATCCAACAGCAGTGTGCCGCCATTCGCAGCTTGAAAAAATCCCTCGCGGTCTTTATCTGCGCCCGTAAATGCGCCTTTGCGGTAACCGAAAAATTCGCTTTCCATCAAGGTTTCTGGAATCGCACCACAGTTGACGGCGATGAAAGGCTGATCGTGACGAGCACTTTTTTCCACAATCAATCTGGACGCTAATTCTTTGCCGCTACCAGATTCTCCTGAGATGTGTACCGGAGCTTGGCTGCGAGCCACACGTTGAATTAGATCTCGTGCCCGTTGCATAGCCGCAGAGTTGCCCAGCATGATATGCGCATCGGCGGTTTTGGAGGGGTTGCCAGAGGGTAATTTAAGTGCGGATTTAACTAGAGAGCGTAATTGATCCAGCGCAACTGGCTTGGATAAATAGTCGAAAGCGCCTTCTTTGAGGGCTGCTACCGCATTTTCTGCATTGCCGTGTGCGGTAATGACTGCGATGGGAACATCCAGATTTTGTTCCGCAATGTGGCGAACCAGATCTAAACCTAGCCCGTCCGGCATGCGCATATCGGTTAGGCAAAGATCAAAGTGTGTGCTGTCCAGTTGTGCTCGGGCTGTCGCAACATTTTCTGCGCGTATCACATCCAGTCCCATGCGGCTTAAGGTTAATTCCAGTAATTCTAGAATGTCGGGTTCATCATCAACGATTAAAACCTTGGGAATTCTGGGTATGCCGGGCCGAACTTCAGGGTTCATTGTGCACTCCAAATATGATGCGGAAACAGGCTCCGCCTTCGGGGCGGGATCGGTATTGTAGTATTGCACCGTTCGCTTCGCATAATTCTCGGGCGATGTACAAACCCAAGCCCGTACCTCCGCTATGAGTGGTGAAGAATGGTTCAAATAGTTTTTGTGCGGCTTCTGTTGTTATTCCTGGCCCATCATCTAATACTTCCAGCATGAAACGTCTGCCACTGATGCCACTGAGGCGTAGCAGCACACTCTCCGCTTTGTTTTGGCAATAGTTCAAAGCGTTGTGACATAGATTCCATAGCACTTGATCAAGATGACCGCGATCAAAGTCTACATTGCATTCTGCGGGCATCGTTAGCTGTATAAGCTCGTTCGCTAGATGTTTGGTTTGGCAAACCTCTTCAATAAATCCGGGTAAGCGTAGTGTTAAATCCAAAGTTTCAGTTGTGACACGATCACGTCGATTTAATTGCATTACGTCTTCAACGATACGGTTTAAGCGCGCTGAGTTGTCTAGAATGATTTGAGAAAGGCGGATCTGCGCTGGATCTTGTTGCCCTTCTTTTAATAACTCAGCAGCGTAGCTGATGGAGGATAAAGGGTTACGCACTTCATGCGCAATATTGGCAGTAAGCCTTCCCAGTGCCGCAAGCTTAATTTGTTGCGCTTGCTCTTGTTGGCGCTGCATATCTTCAAGCACTATCACTGCGCCCCAGAATCCTTCGCGCTGTACGGGTAAAAAACGTACGCGCACCAAACGATTAGTTGCTGGTAAGCGCAATATTTCTTGCCCAAGTGCCTTGTTTTGCCGCCAAGCGGCGAACATGGCTTCAAGCAAAGGGGAAAAATTCGCCAGCATATTGCTTTGGTTTTGAGGGAAAACTCGGCCAAGCAGTCTTTCTGCACTGGGATTGGATTGTCTTACTGCGCCGCGTTCATCTACTACCAGTACGCCATCTGGCATATCTTGAATCATTAAGCGGTTGGCCTCGGCCATATTGGACAAGTCTACACCACGGGCAAAAGCGAGTTTTTCACTGGCGAGAGCATATTTGGACAAGGTGTGTGACAGCCAACCTACTGCAAAATACGTAGCACTCAGTATGCCGGCTTGTAAAAACTGAGCAACTTCAGCTTCATGCGTCAACACCGAATAGGCGTGCTCCAAAAGGATGGCGATGCTTGCAATGGCTGCATAAAACAGTGTGATACGCCCACGCGCAATTAATCCTACTGCGGCGAGGGAAACAAGTAGCAGCATTCCCAAGTTACTTTGAATCCCTCCGCTGAAATATATCAGCAGTGTAATGATGGCGATGTCAGTTCCAACTTGGAGGGCTAATTGAAGTGAGAAATTGGGATATTTTTTCCTGACGCTGAATAATGAAGCCAGCGTCAGGAAAATGTATAGCAGGCAAATACGAAAAGCCCAAGTCTGCTCAAAAGCGCTCAGCGATAGCGCCTCGCTAAATACGGCAGATACAAATAACAGCAAACCACCAAGCGTTAAGCGATAGAGGCCAAATAGAGACAGCGGCCGCCACAGGTTATTAGTGGTATGCGGTGAAGGAGCTAGTAATTTAGTTAAGAAGCCTAAAATAGACGATGGTATATCCCGCATAGGACTTATTTGCGCAGTTCCGCATGGGCGCGCTTATGTGCGTCACTACAGAAATGCACTTCGTCTACACATAGGCTTTCGCTTTTAGGGAGATGCACGCCACAGTGCGCGCATTGCACCATTTGTTCCGACGGCGCTAGCTCGTCAGGCTTGGCTGGACGTTTTCGGTAAGCGCTGAGTAGCCAATAAACAACGGCAACAATTGCAAATATAAAGATTAAACGACTCATAAGGGTACGCTCGGCATCGCCCATAGGCGAATATTAAGGTTTAACAACGGATGATAATTCTATTCCATGTTTTTTTACGCATTGTAGGTTGCTTTCCAATTTGCGTCATGGTTCAAGTTTTTGCTTTGTAGATAAATATCTTAATCGTAAAGTCAATACGGCCTAGCCCCAACGGGGGATATAGAAAGTATCTAGGCCATTTGGCATATAGGCAGCAAGGTATATGCCTCGTACAATTAAGCCTGAGTGTCGAAGCGCCGAATTTAATTATTCGAGTTTTCTTACTCTCCTCCTATTCAGGGCGGCCATTAGGTCGCCCGTTTTTTGCCCAGATTTATACCAGTGATTTGCGCGCTCGTGCAATTGCTGCTTCAACCTGTTGCGGTGCTGTTCCGCCTATATGGTTGCGTGCAGCCAATGAGCCGTCCAAAGTCAGTACGGCGTAAATATCATCCTCGATAAGGCTGGAGAATTGTTGCAACTCTTCAAGTTTTAGATCGGATAGATCGCAAGCTTGCTGCTCTGCGAAGCGCACCGCTAGAGCGACGGTCTCATGGGCATCACGGAATGGCAGCCCTTTTTTAGCTAGATAGTCTGCCAAGTCAGTGGCGGTGGCATAGCCTTGTAAGGCTGCACTTCGCATAGCTTCTGGCTTGACGGTGATTCCTCTCATCATGTCAGCATAAATGCGTAATGTTTGGCTGAGTGTGTCTACGGTATCAAATAATGGCTCTTTGTCTTCTTGATTGTCTTTGTTATAAGCCAGTGGCTGGCCTTTCATCAAAGTTAGCAGAGAAATGAGATTGCCGTTTACGCGCCCAGTTTTGCCACGCACTAGTTCTGGAATATCTGGATTTTTCTTTTGCGGCATGATGGAGGAGCCAGTGCAAAAACGGTCAGCGATGTCGATAAAACCGAAACGCGGGCTCATCCACAAGATTAATTCTTCTGAAAGGCGTGACAAGTGAGTCATGATCAGTGCGCCAGCTGCGGAAAATTCAATAGCGAAATCGCGATCTGAAACGGCATCCAAAGAGTTTTCGCAGACGCCATCAAAATCTAGTAGCTCAGCAACATATTCACGTTTGATCGGATAGCTGGTTCCCGCTAGTGCCGCCGCGCCCAAAGGCAGGCGATTAACCCGTTTTCGGCAATCAGCAAGGCGCTCTACATCGCGCTTGAGCATCTCAAAGTAGGCCATCATGTGATGAGCGAAACTTACCGGCTGTGCGACTTGTAAATGGGTGAAGCCCGGCATGATCGTGTGTGTGTGTTGCTGCGCTAGATCTAGCAGTGCTGTTTGTAATTCATGTGCCAGCATAATGAGTTCATCAATAGCGTGGCGTAAATATAGACGCACATCGGTTGCGACTTGATCGTTGCGAGAGCGTCCGGTATGCAAGCGTTTACCTGCATCACCGACCAGTGTGGTTAGGCGTTTTTCAATGTTCAGATGCACATCTTCAAGGTCAATCAGCCATTCGAAATTACCGCTGAGTATTTCGTTTTCAATCTGCGCTAAGCCGCGCTGAATGTTTTTTAAATCTTGTACACTAATAATGTCGCTTGCTGCTAGCATTTGTGCATGGGCAAGTGAGCCTTGAATATCAAACAGTGCTAAGCGCTTATCGAAGTTTACGGACGCGGTATAGCGCTTTACTAATTCGGCTACGGGTTCATTGAATCTGCCCGACCAGGCTTGTTTATCTTGCATCGTCATTGTCTATTGTCCAAAATGTTCGGCACTGAGGAGCTACTATGCCAGAGATGCGAATTATAAATCAAAACATTACACCGGATACGTTGCCAAACTTTCGTAACCTTGGTGTTGCCTTGCGTATTATTTTGATTGTAAATGCTGCGGCATTGTTCGCAGTGTTGCCACAAGCTTTTTCAATTCAGGATCTTGTCCGGCATATGCTCAGCGGATCTGCATACTTGCAGCCTACATTGCTATTCTGTTTGTTACTCCTATATATATTAAATAAATTTATCTCTTCCATGATTTACCGCCGTGCGGTCCCTTTTATATTGGTGCTGGTGGCCTCAGTTTCTTGGGCTGTTGGGCAGTTTACAACTTTGCTATTTGATCCGTTTGCCGAGAGTAGTGTGTTTGATTCCCTACGTCAGATGGCATTAAGCATGTTGCTTACGAGTTTAGTGCTCACCTATTTTCGTTTGCGCGCCCAGTCGCTTTCTCCTGTTTTGTCTGCGGCACGCATACAGGCTTTGCAAGCACGTATTCGCCCGCATTTCCTTTTTAATAGCATCAACGCGGTGCTCGGGGTGGTGCGCAGCAACCCCAAACAAGCCGAAGCTGCACTTGAAGATATGGCGGATTTATTTCGCATGGCGATGGCGGATAATAGCGAGTTGTTTACCCTAAAGCGTGAAGTGGAATTGTCGCGCCAATATTTGTCCTTGGAGCAACTACGCTTAGGAGATCGTCTGAACGTGAACTGGCAAATTCAAGATATGCCGGAAGATGCACTGATTCCGCCGCTGATATTGCAACCTTTGCTGGAAAATGCGGTGTATCACGGCATTGAGCCTATGTATGAGGGCGGTGAGATTACGATCAAGATCTACCGCAGCGGCAAGCAGATGCATATAGAGGTGCGCAATCCCTGCCAGACTAAGGTAAAAGCTCATACGGGTAATAAAATGGCGCTGCTAAATATACGCGAGCGACTGGCTTTGAAATTCGACCTTGAGGCGCAATACAATGTAGATGCGGCAGAAAATTATTATCATGTACATATTCAGATCCCCTATTTAAGAGAGGAATCCAAATGAGTGTTGTTGATTTACCTTTGACAGTCTTTATTGTCGATGATGAGCCACCTGCGCGTAATCGTCTCAAAGACCTACTCACCGACTGCGCGGAACAGTTGCCTTTGCTTGTAGTTGGAGAGGCCGCTAATGGAGTTGAAGCACTGGACAAGCTGTCTGAAGTGCAGGCGGATGTTGTTTTGATGGATATTCGCATGCCGCAAATGGATGGCATAGAGTTGGCACAGCACCTGAATAAATTGCATAAGCCGCCGGTCATTGTCTTTACTACGGCCTACGATAGTTACGCTATCAGCGCGTTTGAGCATCGCGCCATTGATTATTTACTCAAGCCAGTTCGCTTAGGGCGTTTGTTTGAAGCGCTTAGCCGTGCTCGTGCAGCGGTTCCGGTGCGCAGCGAAGTGCTGCAAGAACTGACACCTGAGCCGCGTAAATACATCTCAATTCACGAACGCGGCAAGATCGTGTTGTTGCCAATTGAAAAAATATTATATTTTCGTGCCGAGTTGAAATACATCACGGTGCGCACAGCCGAACAAGAGCACCTGATTGAAGAATCTCTTATCTCTTTAGAAAAAGAATTCGCCGCCCGTTTTGTGCGTATCCATCGTAACTGCCTTGTGGCAAAAGAAGAAATCGAAGGCTTTGAAAAAGTGGCAGAAACAGATAGTAGTGAAGCGCATTGGAACGTTAAATTGAAAGGCTTGAATGAGCTATTGCCGATTAGTCGTCGCCAACAGTTTATTGTCAAAGAATTCTCTTAATCCTCCTACCCTAAAACCCTTACCACAGAGACGCATAGAAATTCAAAAACACACAATGGGTTAGTGTGCTTGAACTATTCACTAGATTGGAGAGCTATCAAATCATGATAGTAGTTTTTTTACTCGGTGTTCTATGGTGAGGCTATTAGCAAACCCCTTGCCTCCAAATTGCAGGGCAAGAGGCTGCTAATGTGTCTCTATGGTGCAGATTTTAAAGTTTACTTGTCTTTAATATACCAATAGCTTCTGCTGCGACTGGTTGAAACGCTGATGGGGGGTTTGCAACCTGCCAGAGCTGATTCGCTTCCACAGCCAGAATTACCGCCATCATCTTCTTCGCCGCCACAACCAATGCAGAATGGAACTTGGATAGTATTGCCTGACGAGTCTACGATATTAACCACACCAGATACGGGTGAAGGGGGTAGGCCACCACCCTCAAATTCCCCCTCAACATAAGTTCCTGCAAATGGTTTGAGCTTGTAGCCAATTGCTTCGCCGAGTGTTTCCTCGCAGGTATGATTGTGGTGGTGAGGCGCTTTGCCCTGATTGGTGCCGAAATATATATAACCGGCCGTCACAAGTGGCGCATTGACAGATTTTTCACAAGCATGGAACGTTACATAATAACCATTGAGTGTACCGTCCCAAGGGGTGGAAGTGGAGTTGAATAAATTTGCTGTTGTTCCTGTCAGTTCTGTAATAGTGCTGAGGGCGCTACCATCCATGCCCGTGGCCGTATCTTTAAGCAAGTAAGCTCGGTTCGTTACGGTGCAAGCAGATTGAGCTGTGGTGCTGTAGAGTGGGTGCTCGCGATCGCCGGTGGCGGTAAAAACAGCATCGTAGCCAGATGTTGTAATCACTTCTGGTGGGTAGAATATTTTGCGTGGCGTGGTACCGATAGTGCATGGCCCCGTGGCACAGCCAAGTGCCGCCAGTTTTTCCACTTGCCAGAAAGCAGGTGTGTTGCCAGCAGTAGGCTCAAGATCTACGCGCCAGACATTGCCACCCATATCACCTACGTATAAGCGATCAATCTTGCCGTCATTGTTTTTGTCTAGAAGGGTAATGTCCGAGGGAATGCTGTATTTCATTTCGGGCAAAGTGCATGCGGCTGAAGCCGACGGGCATGACAAGCTCGCACCAAAGGTGGCTTTCCATACGAGATTGCCAGTAACTGCATCTAGTATAAAAATACCGCGTCCCATGGTATCTGCAGTAGGAGGCTCAGTATCTTCTGCTGGAGCGTCATAGCCTGCACCGAAGATCAGTACCGGATTTGCGTAACCTGCGATATTGGCAACCTTGGGCTGTGACCAAGTTTGTCCAAGTTCGCTAAACCCAGTATCAGTGTTGCTATGCCGCCACAAAAATTGCGGGCTGGACGGGTTCGTTGCATCCAGTGCGTAGAAGAAACGCCCACCTCTACGCATGCCCAAGTAAAGATAAGCCTTTGTGGTGACACCTGCGCCATCTATTACTTGATATATCCCCGTCGATCCGTCAACAAAATAGTCTTTTGTCTGCGGTGTGGGAATAATACCTGCGGGTGTGGAAGGCATCAGCAAAGCTGGGCTGTTGTCATGCTGGCGTTTAAGCTGGCCAAAAAATTCAGATGGAATAAAGCCCCACAGTTCGCTGCCAGGAGTGGGTAAGAGGCTAGACGTAGGATTCGTTTGATTGCCATTGACCGCGCGGAATACGCCATCATTGCCGCCATAAAACACGATTACGCCATTCGTTCCGCCATAATTAAGTACTAGCGGACGGGAGTGCAGCACGTCACCATGTACCGAGGGGCGAATATTAATGGCAGGGTTTGGGCAGTTCCCCACGCCTGCGGTGCTTCCCGGCGGACAGAGGCTAGCTTCATCGCCATAGTTATCTTCGCCTCGCACCCATTTGGTGAGTGCATCGCGAGTGGTAGCCGTACTGCTGGCGGTGGCACCCATTCCAGCAAAACTGGCTAGTCGTGCCGCAGCCGTATATTGGTAAGTGAAAGTGGTGGGGCCAGTGGCAGTAACCACCCAGGAGCCGTTATAGCCAGCGGGGGTGGCTCCTGCAATGCTAACTAGCGCGCCGGTGGGAATGTTATGCGCAACCGAAGTCGTGACGCTTGCAGTTTTAGGAGAATATTGGCACGTTGCATCCACCGCTGTTGAACCGAGATTGACGGTGGTAGAAATGACGAAGGTATTGGCATCCGTCACTGAACTAATTGTTGCGCTAGTCGCATTTAATGCAGTGTGTGTAGTGCATGACGAGATCGTCATAGTCTGCCCAATTGCCAAGCCATGAGCTGTGCTACTTACCGTAATAAAGTTGGATAAAATGTTTGCGACATAAGGCGTGGCGGGTGACGCCTGAGCGCCATTTGAAGCAACATAAGTGAAGTGGGTTGCATTAACGATGGATGCTACAGTACAGGCGGTACAATCGTATTTTGATCGTCCCGTTGTCACTGCAATTTGCGTCGTTCCAGCAACAAGGCCGGCTGTCGAAGCTACGGTTGCCGTTATTGTGGCTGAAGCACTACCTGATCCTTTGCTGAAGCCAGTAATCGTAATTGTCGAAGGTGCTCCACTAACGCCGGGGGTGAAACTGCTTGCAAAGACTGTGGGCGCGCTAGTAATTGCGCTGATGTTTATTGGCCCAGTTCCCAACATCGTGTCAGTGATGGCTGTATTTGAAGTGTCAAAGACATTGGCTGTATTTGTAAGAGAAGCACTGCTACCTAAATAGGTATAAAGTTTGCGCGGGTTGCTAGCTGTTCCCGGTGTTGCCGAATAAATATTACTTAGGTTGGCCAGACGTAGAATCTGTGCTGCACCGCCTTTTTCCACTATTTCTCCATCGGGTAAGTCCCAAGCAAGTCCTGCTCCGCTTGGGTCATTTGCCCAGAAACCAACCGCGACATCAGTGTAAGGCGTTGAATTGCTGCAAATAGATGTGCTGCTGTAGGGTGCTACATTGTAGGGGGAGACGGTGTTGGTCGTGTTCGCAGCACTTGAGCAGGTCCAGAAACTGGCCGCATTCGGCGAAAGGAAGCCTGTACCCGCAGCACTGATGGCTGCCGCCCCAGTTGCATCGGCCAATGTTAATTGCTGTGCAGTCGCGTTGTATGTGAATTGATACTGCTTTAGATTACCTTTCCATCTTGGAGTCCCGCCTGCATCTGGGCGGAACATACCCATGAATATCTGGTTAAGATAAGTGCCTTGCGTATTGACACTGACAGGCAGGCTGGCAGATGAGAAGACACTGTTAACGGCTTGCACCTCATTAAGCACTCTTAATATGGCTTGTTGTATATCTGCCGCGTTGCCTGTGGGAAAATATTTTCCGCCACTTTTAAGCGCCATGCTGGTAAGCAGGGCTGGGTAATCGGCTTTGCAGCTACTGCCCAATACGCCGACGGTATATGTATGAACTTTCCGGTTAGCTGGCATAGCGCCAGTGCTGAGATCAACGGTATACATATAGCGCGCCCATTCATCGGCATATAAACCCGAAGATTCAGTGTGATTGGGCATGGTGTAGGGGTTGGGGGAGCAGGTGAATGCACTGTTACCGTACGCGCCAGAAGGAATTTGGATGTTTGTTTTTAGTAGAGTTTTCTGCGCAGCAGTTAGTGCACCATTTGCATCAACGGTGGTAGTGAGCTTAGCGCCCGGACTGCTACTGGCATCGCCGGGGGAGCCAGAACTAGTGAAAGCGTTACCAATGAAAATGACGTAGTTTTTTTGGCACCCCGATAACGCAGGGGAAGAATAGTTGGTGCCGGACAGGCCTTGCTTCCCCGCATAGTAGGCCCAGGATTCCTGCATGGCTTGTGCAGTTGCCTCGTTATTAGATTGAATATTGCCTGAAGTCCATGCTTTGATATTAGCTACGAGAGCGGCCTTGCCAGTTGCGGTCACGGCAGTAAGTGGCTTTACCAGACAGCCACCATTGCCGCTTGCATTGCAGCCATATAAGGTATCCATGCCATTTTTGTTATAGACCATGATGCCGATATTGACGACGGCGGAGCCATTGGCATTGACAGGCAAGGCATTGATTGCATTGACCAGCGCGCATTGTTCAATGCCGCCAGTGGTGTCGCCTAGGCTGGGAGAACCTGCGGTGTCAGCATAAGTGCAAGCTGGAGCGCTAGCATTGAAGTTGGCTGCATTATCCATGACGAACAAAACATTGGGTAAGTCAGTTCCCGCTACGCTAGCGGCGGAACTGTACAGGTCGATGTCTTGTGCCTGACTTTGAAGTGGATTTCCCAGCATGGTAAGGAAGACGCTTGTCAGTAAGATTCGTATAGTGTTCATGGTGTAGTCCTCCTAATATAGTGCTGTTGCTTACTATTTACTCTGTTTTAGCAAGTCGTCCCGGCCGGAACTCGCAGTGATACGCCTTGATGTATTTCTACACTCGCTCCTGTGCCGCCCGTGGCTGTCGTGCCAACATCCCACTGTTGCTGAAAACACCATGATTGAGACGTGGTTGCTGGTGTGCCGGATGCAAACATGATTCCTGTATTGCTTGTAGTGCTGCTGCTAAAACAGGGCACATCATTGGGGTTGTTCATGTTGAGATTGGCATTTGTAAGCGGCACAGAACCAGTGCAAGCGGGTGTCGTGACGTTTGCCGTGTAATCCGACTGACCATCGTTATTTATGTCTACGGAAATGACGGAGGAGGCTGGTGTGGCTGTAAAGTTGGTGCTGATAACTTGTTCAATTGCTTGTTGGGCGGCGGCGCTGGCCTCGCTTTGCATTTGCATATTGCCAGCGATGCGCAAATTGGTGTTACCGGAACGCACTGTGGATATCACTAGCAGGGTCAGAACGACTAGCATAATTAGAGCGACGATCAGGGTAGAGCCGCGCTGTTTGTGAGTTAAGTACTTCATGGCTTTACTCTCTCCGCTCGCTAGGATTGACCGCACGCACTAGCTCAGTATAAGCGTGGCGCTTGTAGCTATCGTTCGCGGCCGTGACAGCAAGTGAGCCTAGTTGGTAGGACTTGCTGTCTACATAGCCTCTTGTTGTATCAATGTTACGCGCCAATAAATTGACGCGAACTGCCATGACATTAACCCAGTCAGCCGTCAGTGGTGTTGCAGAATAGGTGTTTGGCGATCCGTCGCCTGTGCTGTCGATTCCATAATCGTACTGAATATTTTCAATGCCTTCCGTTAAGGGCAGGATGGTATTAGTACCGTCACCTAGCTCTAGCATTTTGAGTGTGGGAATGCCGTCTGAGGGTGAGCAAATGTCGCAGTTGCTAATGTAGTAAACATGTACGATATATCTGTTAAGCGGAGCGGGTGTGGCGCAATCTTTCTGATTTAGGGTGAAGCCGCTAGTGCCAATAGTAAACAGGCTGCCGAAAGTGGTGCTGCATCTATTTGCTTGTAAATAAGTACTTCCTGCTACAGCAGAAGCGGCGGCAATCGCATTGGTGCTCGCACGTCGCAACACCAAGATTGACGTATTAGCTTGGTAATTAGTTAAACCGCAAGTTGTTGCTGCGGTCGGATCTGTGGCAGCAGCAGCGTATCCAAAGATAGGCACGGGCACTGTCGGCGTGGTGGTCCAGCCTGAATTGGCGGAACCAAGTGCGAGATTACACGGGTCGCTTGGCACTGTGTAAGTTACACCAGAAGCAGGAGCGTATTCACCAAAGAAACCTGCATGTTGAATGTCGTTATGTAATAACTGCATGGCATAACGACCGTTCTCAATTGCTCGGCTGGATTTTTCTAGCTCATTGCGGCTATTGCTTTGTTGCACGATGAGGGTGGTGATGCCTGCCAATAAAAATAAACTAATGGTGAGAGAGATCATCAATTCGACAAGCGACAGCCCTGCCTGACGTCGTGGCGAAGAATTTAAGCGAGTTTGTGGGGTGATAGTATTCATTATGTTGTTAGCGAACCTATTCTTATTGTCAGACTGACTACGCGGCGCATCGCATCGCTAGTGCCATATAGTCCTTGTCCACAGTTGGGTGTAGCAATCGCTGTGTTGCCAAGCCCTTGCCATGCGACTGAAATGGTATATACGCCTGTGCCGGGGATTTGTGCACCGTTCACTGGGTTGAGTAGTGGTCCGCCATTTACTGGTGTCGATGTGCTGTTGTAACTGACGCATCCGCGCGCGCCCACCATGGCGCCAATATTTGCTCCCGAGGACGTTTCGGAAGCGCCTAGCAGAGTATTGTGCCAAGCATTCATATCGTTTACCGCAGTGGTGGCTTGCAGTGCTGCCGTTGTCACGGAGATGCTCGGGTAGAGGGCGGTAATGGCAGCTGAGGTACATGCTGTAGCAGGTACTGGTGTGGTTTTAACGCCTGTGCCAGTGGTGCCCAGATAGGGTGTGCCATTGGCGGTATTGGTGGTATAGGCGTAGCAGGTTGCCGCATAGCGGTTGGCATTGATGCGGGCAGCCATATCCTGTAACAATATGAGCGCCTGAACACGTTGATAAGATTCCACTTCTGAGCGCTGACCTTGCACCATGACACCTGCCAGTCCTAGCAGCCCCACCAACAAGATGATAAGTGTTACTAGCACTTCGACCATGCTGAAGCCGTGCTGGAGACTTAAGTTTTTTTGAGGGAAGCTCATTAGCAGTTCCCCTTCTTACTGTTGGGCCGGCCACTCAGGTCAACACTGATGCAGCGTGTGTTAGCACTAGTCGTGTTCGTGGTATTGAACATCCTGAATGAGGGAGATGCGACCGATAGTCGACCATTGTTCGTGTAGGTGATGCTCGCAGGGCAAGTGGCAGTAGCGGCGCCTGACCAGCAATCAATAGACAGTCCTTTTAGCGCGTTCTGTGTGCTCAAGGTGGTGGCTGCGTTTGCAACAGTCCAGCCATTTTGCCAGTTGCCGCCAGTGGGCGTTATAACTATATCTGTGTTACGTTTAGTCGCCTCGCTACGAGCTAGCGTTAAGGTAGACATCATATCGAAGGCGGCGCTTTTAATGCGCTGCCCCGCTATGAATGAGCCGAAAGACGGGACGGCAACCGCAGTTAGAATGCCCGCAATCGCAACGACGACCAATACTTCGGCTAGGGTAAAGCCGCGATTTTTGCAATATTGTATGGGTCGAAAATTTGATTTAGACATTATCTGTGCTCTTTGTTAAGTTACCAGCAATCCGTTGCTGAGCTAGTGCCTGATATCCCTTTCGCGCCCGTCTGGTCTAGCGTCAGGTTCGCGCATTTGGTGTCGCCAGTTAATTGAGAGCCAATCGGAGTCGCTGTAATTAAATAATTGGCAGCAGTGGGAAGCGTGATGGTGATGTTGTAATACTTAGAAACACTGCTAGGCACGGTGGTGTTTAGGCCGGGAGATGCGGCAGTAGGCGCATTTGGGAAATTCGCATTTGCAGATACTGCAACATAGCTACGCATGTCTAGTATGACTTGTTCTTCCAGATTGGAGAGTTGTAGCATAAAGCTCTCGGCTGCGGCTCGATTGGATTTTATTACGTGCTGAAGATAAGAGGGCACTGCAATTGCAGTAAGAATGCCAACGATGGCTACGACAACCATCAATTCAATCAGCGTAAACCCTTTATTGCGCGTCATTTTCAAGCTCCTCTCCAAATAGTTAGCTGATACTAGGTTTTCGAAGCTCACATTGCCACGCGCATCTGACAGATGGCAAACGAAACATGATAAGCGGTTTTAGTATGAGCTTAGGCGGACGAATGGAGGGAGGTGTAATGGCGGTGGCATGCCTGCACGCGAGCAGGGCGCTAGATTGAAGTCTTAGCGCCCTGTCTCAAATAGGCTTCTGCTTAACCGCTATTTCTTAATCCAGCTGCAATGCCGTTGATGGTGATGTGAATCGCACGCTTAACCCGCTCATCGTTATCTCCAGCGCGATGGCGATGCAACAGAGAAACTTGCAGGTGATTGAGCGGATCAATATAGGGCGTGCGGGTCGTTAGGCTACGCGCAAAGATAGGGTTGTCTTGCAGCAATGTCGTTGCGCCAGTGATAGCAAACAACATTTTGATAGTGCGCTGCCATTCGGCTTCGATTTCACCGAATATCAAATCGCGCAAGGTTTCGTCCTCAACCAATTCGGCATAGCGTGAGGCAATACCCATATCAGTTTTAGAGAGCACCATATCCATATTGGACAGCAGTCCACGGAAAAATGCCCAATCCTTATTCATTGCCTGTAGCTGCGCAAGACCAGCATTACCTTCACGTTCGATGAATTGCTGTGCTGCGCTACCGAAGCCATACCAGCCTGGCAAGATTGCGCGGTTCAGACTCCAACTAAAGCCCCAAGGAATAGCACGCAAGTCTTCAATGGTGTTCGTAGCTCGGCGTGCCGATGGACGGCTGCCAATATTAAGCTCTGCAATCTCGCGAATAGGTGTCGCAGCAAAGAAATAATCGGTGAAGCCCGGAGTTTCATACACCAGTTTGCGATATGCAGAAAAGGCGTTGTTGCTCAAGTCTTCCATGGTGCGGTGAAATCCCGGCATACTAGAGTCGTCGCCGTGATGGTGCACCAGTGTGGCTTCCATTGTTGCAGCAATGAGAATTTCCAAATTGCGTTTGCCAATTTCGGGATCGGAGTATTTGCTGGAAATAACTTCGCCTTGTTCGGTAATACGAATTTGGGCGTTCACGCTACCCGGTGGCTGTGCCAGTATGGCTTGGTAGCTAGGACCACCACCACGACCTACTGTGCCGCCGCGTCCGTGGAATAGGCGTAACTCAATGCCGTGTTTTTCGAATACATTAACCAATTCAAGTTCGGCTTTGTATAGCTCCCAGTTAGCGGTGAGGTAACCGCCGTCTTTATTGCTGTCGGAGTAACCCAGCATTACTTCTTGCGTGTTGCCACGGCTGTGCAATAGCTCGCGATAGAAGGGAATGGAGAACAATTCGTCCATGATGGGGCCGCAGCCCTGCAAGTCTGAAATGGTTTCGAACAGCGGGATAATATTGAGATGCAGCGTAGAAGGCTCGCCTATTTCGAGCAGTCCGGTCTGTTTGACAATGAGCGCCACTTCCAATAAATCACTCACATCTTTGGTCATGGAGATGATGTAGTTGGGTAGGGCGGCACGACCAAAGCGCTGATGTATCTCAGCGGCAGTCTGCATTAGATGTAATTCTCCTTGCACTTGTTCGGAGAGTTTATTTATATTGCCAGTCAGTACTTTTTCTGCTTGAAGTGCGGACAGTAGGGTCTTGCGGCGGGCTGTTTCATCAAGCTGAGCGTAATTTTCGATGCCCGCATGGGAAAGCAACTCTCCCACAACTTGTTCGTGAGTGCCACTATGCTGACGCATATCAATCGGTGCCAAGTGGAAACCGAAAACTTCAGCCGCACGACGCAGCTCAGCCATGCGGCCGCGTGATAAATAAGTGGCGTTGTGATGATCCAGTGAGTGGATGACGATGTCGAGATCGGTGATGAACTCAGCGACATTGGCATACGCTTGGACAGATTTGCTTACCGGGACAAGATGCGAGACGTGATGACCAAGTTTTTCAGAAGTGGCGACCAAACGTGCATACACGGCGATTAAAGCACGACGATAGGGTTCGTCTGCGCGACTTACGGCTTTATCAGGTGAAGTGGCCGCAAGCTCTTCCAATTCAGCACTCACTTCAACCATGCGACTGGATAGGCTCAAGCGCACACTCATTAAACGAGTTTCAGATAGGTAATATTCCAATGCGGTTGCAGAGTGGCGCTCAGCGGCATCCAGCATGACTTTATGCGTAACGAAGGGATTCCCGTCGCGATCTCCGCCAATCCAACTGCCAACCTGCAAGAAAGGTGGGAGTTTTATTCGCTGACCGAAGGTTTGTTCAATCTGGTTTTCTAGCCCAGAGTAAACCTTGGGGATCTCTTTGAGAAAGGTGTAATGGTAAAATGACAAGCCGTTTTCAACTTCGTCATGTACGCTTAGTTTAGTGGTGCGCAACATGCGCGACTGCCACAAAATCAAAATGAAGCGGCGTAGTGCATCCTCATTTTCTACTAGCTCTTCTGGCGTCATGTCCAATCTGTCGCGTTCGTCCAGCATGCTGGAAATTAAGCGCTGACAATTCAAAATACTTTTGCGTTGTACCTCAGTCGGATGCGCAGTGAGTACCGGTGAAATTAAAGCCTTATCAAAAAAGGTTTTGATTTCATTTATGCCGAGATGTTTATCTTTAACACGATCAAGCGCGAGCTGCGAACTGCCCTCTTTAGGCTTTGAGCCCGCCTTTTGATGTGCGCGGCGACGGCGATTGTGATGCATGTCCTCGGCAATATTTGATAGTTGCGAGAAATAACTAAAGGCACGCACGACGGCTAAAGTTTCTTCTGGAGACAGGCCATCCAGCATTTCTTCTAGCAGCGTACCGTCGCTATCATCTTGTGTTTTGCGAAATTGCACAGCGCTACGCCGCACATTTTCAATTAATTCGAAAGTCTCCTCGCCTTCCTGTTCGCGCAGGGTGTCACCTAGAATGCGTCCAAGCAGGCGAATGTCTTCACGTAAAGGCATATCCTTGCTGGATAGGTCAGTCGATTCGGGCAATAAATTCATTATGTTTTTCTTTGGCATGGCAGATGTGTGGCTCATGTTAGAATTGAGCGGTAAAAATAATTATCAAATATTCAGGAAATACTTATGAACTCAGCATCCCCAAAGAAAATCGCCCCCGCAAAACTTGTCATAGCCTCGCGTGAAAGCGTCTTGGCCATGTGGCAGGCAGAACATATACGAGATCGATTGTGTGCATTATATCCGCAAACCGAGGTGAGTATATTGGGCATGACGACAAAAGGTGACCAGGTTCTTGATGTTTCACTGTCTAAAATAGGTGGCAAAGGTCTATTTATCAAGGAATTAGAAACCGCCTTAGAAAATGGTAGCGCCGACATTGCCGTGCATTCATTAAAAGATGTGCCTATGCATCTACCAGAAGGTTTTGCACTGCCTTGTATTTGTGAACGTGCTGACCCGTGTGATGCTTTCGTTTCTAATAACTTTGAGAATCTCGCAGCCCTTCCCGCAGGGAGCGTAGTCGGAACATCTAGTCTGCGTCGTGAAAGCCAGGTGCGCGAACGTTTTCCACATCTTGAGGTGAAACCGCTACGTGGCAATGTGCAGACACGTTTACGCAAACTTGATGAAGGTCAGTATGCGGCGATTGTTTTGGCTGCTTCAGGTTTGAAGCGTTTAGGTCTAGGCGCACGCATTCGTAACGTGATTTCCAGTGATGATAGCCTGCCAGCAGTAGGCCAGGGCGCGCTAGGTATAGAGATTCGTGCTGACCGCCCCGATTTGGCAGCTATGCTTGAGCCTTTGCATCATGCTGACAGCGCTACTTGTGTTTTGGCAGAGCGTGCGATGAGTCGTACACTGGGCGGTAGTTGCCAAGTGCCATTGGGTGGCTTTGCTGAAATACAGGGTGATCAGTTGCGTATGCGTGGCTTCGTTGCGAGTCCAGATGGTAAAACCATGCTGCGTGCGGAATTGATGGGCAGCCTAGATGCTCCAGATGACTTGGGTCATGCAATCGCGGCTGAATTGTTGAAGCAAGGCGCTGGCGAGATACTGGCGGCCTTGTCTCATTAATGTAAAACGGATTTCTTAGTGGCTTTGTGTCTGATGGTGAGGTTTTAATGCAAACTTTACCGCTTGCTGGATTGACTATCGTGGTGACGAGGCCGCATGAGCAGTCGCTGGATTTGCAGCAAGGGATAGAAAAGCTCGGTGCGCATGCATTGCTGTTTCCCTTACTTGCAATTACGCCAGCTGTGGATACGCAGCCATTGCAGGACTTGCTAAGACGTTTAGCTGATTTTGACTTAGTTGTTTTTATTAGTCCGAATGCAGTGCGTTATGGCATGGAGGCGATTCAAGTCGCGCATGCTATGCCCTCCGCTTTACGTTTTGCCACAATAGGCAAAAGTAGTGCACAGGTGTTGCATGCGGCGGGTGTAAAGGAAGTTATTGCCCCGCACGACCGCAGCGATAGCGAAGCCTTGCTGGCCTTGCCCGAGTTGCAAAATGTACAAGCATGGAAGATCGTCATTTTTCGCGGTGATGGTGGGCGCGAATTATTAGGTGATACGCTTAAGGCGCGAGGTGCCGAAGTGGAATATGTTAGCTGTTACCAGCGCAGCAAACCGCCTCAAGATATTGCGGTGCTAAGAGATGCTAAGCCAGACGCTATTACGTTAAGTAGCAGCGAAGCACTGGGGCATTTGTGGGACATGTTTGATGAGACGGATAAGGCGGACTTTGTTATGCTGCCATTATTCGTTCCACATGCGCGTATTGCTGAAAAAGCGCGCCAACAAGGTTGGCAAAATATCATTCAAACGCAGGGGGGAGATGATGGGATCCTCTCGGGTTTGCTAGCATGGGCACAGACAAGGATGTTTTCCTGAAAATTTAGACAGTGCTTTTTGATCTGCTTTCATGCGGGTGTAAATAAAGGGCGCAAATTAGCCAGCCTAGTAAGATCGGATAAGTTATGACTGAACAACCTCCAGAGCAGGCCATTCCCACTGAGTCAGAATCGGGGCCTTTACGCGCCAATTTAAACACCACGGGTAGCAACCCCGTAGTGAAGCTGATTTCGCATATGAGCCTAACGCAAATGACCTTGGCTGTATTGGTGGTGGTGTTCTTATGGCAATGGTTTGACGCACATCAGAAAATCAATCAAGTGCAAGAAGTATTAGCTACGCGCTTGGCAGAAATGAATGGCAGCAATAAGGCCAATCAGACTTTGCTTACTCAGAATCAGGAAGTGGTGCGTGAGTTAGGCGGCAAGCTGAGTTTGTTGGAAAGCAAGTATGCGGAATCGCAAGGTCAACGCACTTCTCTAGACGCGTTGTATCAGGAAATGTCCAGCAGCTACGATCAGACAGCTCTGACTGAAGTTGAGCAAATGCTGATGATTGCCAAACAACAGTTACAGCTTTCAGCGAATGCAAAAGCAGCATTGATTGCCATGCAGCATGCAGATAGTCGTTTAAAACGATTGGATCGTCCCGCATTAAATGGGCTGCGTAAATTGATTGCGCAAGACATTGCCAAACTGCGTACTGTGCCAGATATTGATTCCTCTGGAATCAATGGGCATATAAATGACTTAATTGCTTTGGTAGATAGCCTGCCTTTACTGGAAACCATGCGTAGCCAAGCAGCGTTGCCGCAAGCTATCGCCGAATCCGATACATGGACTAAATTCTTGATCGAAGTTTGGCAGGAGACAAAACAGCTCGTGCGCATTGAAAATACACAAAAAATGGAATTGCCTTTATTGTCGCCTACGCAAACATTTTTCTTACGAGAAAACCTCAAAATACGTTTACTCTCCGCACGCCTTGCTTTGCTGTCGCACGATGAGAGCAGCTTTAAACGCGACATAAAAACGGCTCAGGAATGGACGCAGACCTATTTTGATGCGCGCACGAAACAAAGCACTCAAATGCTGGAGACTTTAAAAAAGTTAGCCATTTCTAATATCAATATCGAGTTGCCGGATATCACTGACAGCCTGGAAGCTGTGCGCAACTATCGAATCTCGCACGAGAAGGCAACAGCGCGATGAAATTCATAATCTGGTTGTTAGCGCTATTTGCAGCCGCAGTGGCATTGACGCTGGCTTCGCATAACCCCGGCTATGTGCAAATAGTTTATCCCCCTTACCGCATCGAAGTGTCACTTACCTTGTTTGGCTTATCTTTGCTAGGCCTATTTGTACTGTTATACGCACTTATTCGTATGTCGCTAGCTGTTGTGCTGCTGCCTGCCTATGTGCGTAATTTCCGTGAAGAACGATCACACAACAAAGGCCGTGCCGCAATAGCGGAGGCCCTAACAGCCTATTTTGAAGGTCGCTATTCTGCAGCGGAAAAAGCAGCGGTGCGCGCAATGGAGTTAGGTGAAAAATCTGACTTGATCCCTATTGTTGCCGCGCGCGCAGCTCATGAACAGCGCCAATTTGAAAGACGCGATGCCTATCTGGTTGACGCTAAAAGTAAGTACGTTGGCGAAAACACCATGCGTCTAATGGCGCAAACAGAATTTATGCTTGACCAGAAACAAGCGCAATCAGCCTTGGAGTCGCTCAAAGAATTTGGACAGAAGGGTGAGCGTAAACATATTGGCGCACTTACATTAGAGCTCAAGGCACAACAGCAAGCTGGAAATTGGGATTCGGTGTTAGATGTCGTATCGCAACTGGAAAAGCGCAACGCCATTGATGAGGTGTTAGCGACACAAATGCGCCAACAAGTCTGGTTGGAAAAGTTACGTTCACCCTCTCTAGACATTGCCTCTCTACGCGGCCTGTGGAAATCTGTGCCGACCGAATTTAAGCGCCGTCCAAAACTCGTTGTTACCGTCACGCAGGAATTTTTAAAACGTCAGGATGCGCTTAGCGCCGGCAAGTTGCTGTTAGAAAGTCTCAATGCCCAATGGGATAGCGAACTAGTTAGCTTGTATGGCGATTGCCATACCGACGATATCGTCGCCCAAATTAATCAGGCGGAGCGCTGGCTCAAAGTGCACGCCGATGATGCTGGTCTATTGCTGGCATTAGGTAAACTATGCCTGCATCAAGGGCTATGGGGGAAAGCCCAGAGCTATCTGGATGCCAGTCTCAGCCTACAATCCAGCCGTGCCGCTTATTCGGCGCTCGCACAATTAGCTGAGAAGCTAAATAAAAGGGAAGAGGCCTTTAATTACTATCGTTTAGCGATGGGACCAGAGTGCGCTCCCTAGTGCGGAGCACTGTTCGACTGACTGAAGCTACGCAGGGCACCGTCGTGGATAAACCTAGAACAAGCTTTTGTCCGCAGGTTACGCAGATTAAACAACAACTAATACCGAGGCAATGAGTCGCTCATAGGGTGAATATTCGCATATCCACAAGCGCTTGAAAATCTACTTGAATTTGCGTGTAGCAGTTTTTAGGGTTAATAGTAAGCATGACTTTACAATAAAGACCTAAAAAAAGAACCCCGCTTGCACGGGGTTCTTTTTGTGCAGCTTTAAACCTAGCGAGCGAACTCGCTAAAGTTTAATTACATCATGCCGCCCATACCACCCATGCCGCCCATACCACCCATACCACCCATACCACCCATATCACCACCACCCATACCACCAGCTGGCTTATCTTCAGGAAGTTCAGCGACCATGCATGCAGTAGTCAACATCAGACCAGCGATGGAAGATGCGTTTTGCAGAGCAGTACGAGTAACTTTAGTTGGATCAACTACACCCATAGCTAACATGTCACCATATTCACTGTTCGCAGCGTTATAGCCGTAGCTACCTTCACCGGCCAATACTTTGTTAACCACCACAGATGGCTCTTCACCAGCATTTTGTATGATGGCACGTAAAGGTGCTTCCATAGCACGCAACACGATGGTGATACCAGCGTCTTGGTCATGGTTGTCGCCTTTGAGGCCAGATACCGCAGCTTTCGCACGTAGCAGTGCAACACCACCTCCAGGAACAATGCCTTCTTCCACGGCTGCACGAGTAGCGTGTAAAGCGTCTTCAACACGTGCTTTCTTTTCTTTCATCTCTACTTCAGTTGCTGCACCAACTTTAATTACGGCAACGCCGCCAGCCAACTTAGCCTTACGTTCTTGTAGCTTTTCTTTGTCGTAATCGCTAGTGGATTCTTCAGCTTGTTTGTTAATCTGAGTGATACGATCCTTGATTGCTTCTTCTTTACCGCCACCGTCGATGATAATAGTGTTGTCTTTACCCACTTCGATGCGTTTAGCTTGGCCTAATTCTGCCAACTCAACTTTTTCCAGTGTTAGACCTACTTCTTCAGCAATAACCGTTCCGCCGGTAAGAATGGCAATATCTTCCAACATGGCTTTGCGACGATCACCAAAACCTGGAGCTTTAACTGCAACTGTTTTCAAAATGCCGCGAATGTTATTTACAACCAACGTAGCCAGTGCTTCGCCATCTACATCTTCAGCGATAATTAGCAATGGGCGTCCAGCTTTAGCAACGTGTTCCAAGATCGGAAGCAAATCGCGGATGTTAGAGATTTTTTTATCATGCAACAAGATGAATGGATTTTCCATTGCTGCGATTTGACGATCTTGATTGTTGATGAAGTAAGGAGACAGGTAACCACGGTCAAACTGCATACCTTCAACTACGTCTAGCTCATCTTCCAAGCCAGTGCCATCTTCAATTGTGATAACGCCTTCTTTGCCTACCTTTGCCATCGCTTCAGCAATTTTTTCGCCAATTATAGTGTCAGAGTTAGCTGAAATAGAGCCAACTTGAGCAATTTCCTTGCTAGTTGTACATGGCTTTGAAAGCTTCTTCAATTCCGCAACCGCAGTAATAACTGCTTTGTCGATACCGCGCTTTAAATCCATTGGATTCATACCAGCGGCTACAAACTTCATGCCTTCTTGAACAATAGACTGAGCCAATACAGTTGCAGTTGTAGTTCCGTCGCCTGCAACATCAGAGGTTTTAGAGGCTACTTCTTTAACCATCTGTGCGCCCATGTTCTCGAACTTATCCTTAAGTTCGATCTCTTTAGCAACAGATACGCCGTCTTTAGTGATTGTTGGCGCGCCGTAGGAGCGATCTAATACTACGTTTCGGCCTTTAGGACCTAGTGTTACTTTAACTGCGTCAGCCAGAATGTTAACGCCAACCACCATCTTGGCGCGCGCTGCATCATGAAATTTTACGTCTTTTGCTGCCATGTTTTTTCTCCTGATGAAATTCGTAAATTATTTAGGCTTCAACTATGCCGATAATGTCGTCTTCGCGCATAGTTAATAGTTCTTGACCATCCATCTTGAAGGCTTGTCCAGAATATTTGCCGAACATAACTCTGTCGCCAACTTTAACGCTCATCGCACGCAACTTGCCGTCATCACCGATTTTGCCATTGCCAACAGCAATAACTTCTCCTTGATCAGGCTTTTCAGTTGCTGCATCAGGAATCACGATACCAGACGCAGTTTTACGCTCTTCTTCCATACGCTTAACAATGACGCGATCACTTAAGGGACGAATCTTCATGCTTTGTTCTCCTAAAACATACAGTTAACTAAATGTGTGGTGGTGGCGCTTAGCACTCGACACCATCGACTGCTAATAATAGGGGCGAGGATGACAGATTTCAAGTGCACAAGGAAAATTTATTGGCGAAAAAAATAAAGTGGGAGACAAATATTTTTACTTAACCATTCTGCAAATGTAATAAATCCCCAATGAGTATTGCTTGCTACTGAAAAACAGAACTGAGGTGTATAAATGAATATGAATCGTACTAGCTTATCTTTTGTCCCCGCATTGTTAACCAACCAGACCTTATATTTTTGGAGGGGCAATGATTTATGAAATGTTTAGAAGTGCTACTGTCGACGAATCCCTAGTGCAGACGTTTGTACTCACTTGAAAAGGGCTTCATTTCCACATAACGTCGCATTCTAATGTGCCAAACCAATGGAATGGCGCAGGGACGAATTACCCTAGCACCACACCGACGATGATGCAAAAAATACCCAGAGGGTGAGATAAGGTATCAAAGATACTCATGTCACCTCCAAATTCAATTAAACCGATTCCGACAAAGCGCCTAACGCAGTGATACCCACTGGCTCTTCGGCTTGTAAGGGTACTACCGCAACGCGATTGGTATAATCCCGCTGTACTGATTCGAGTTGTTTCCACTCGTGTTCGGCCCGCAATGCCAACAGGCGGGATGTGGGATGTGCAGCGGCCAAACTCTGATTGACAATCCACGCCCACGGCTCGATCCCCGCACGGCGCAAATCTTGTTGCAGGTTTGCAGCCTCCAATACAGGCGTGGTTTCTGCCAGTGTCACGATGAGGACACGTGTGAGCTCCTGATTTTGCAGTTGCATCATCGGCGTTGTGAAGCGTGTGCTGTCCTTCATGTTGCGCGCTACTTCACGGTGGTAAGCACCTGTGGCATCCAGTAGTAAGAGTGTGTGTCCAGTAGGTGCAGTGTCCATGACTACAAACGCATGATTCGCTTCGCGGATAGCACGCGAGAAGGCTTGGAACACAGCGATTTCTTCGGTACATGGGGAGCGCAAATCCTCTTCCAATAAGGCGCGACCTTGAGTATCTAGGTTTTTACCCTTGGTATCGAGTATGTGTTGACGGTACTGTTCGGTTTCTGCCTGTGGGTCGATGTGGCTCACCGTCAGATTGGACATTTCTCCTTGCAGAGTTTCGGCGAGATGTGTTGCTGGATCGGAGGTAGTGAGTTGTACGGCATGACCGCGTGCTGTTAACTCGACTGCAATCGTAGAGGCCATCGTAGTTTTGCCAACGCCACCTTTACCCATCAACATGATCAAGCCGTGTCCTGTTTTCTCTATCTCATCCACCAAGCCAGATAGCCGAGGCAATGCTACTGTTTGATGCTGGACAGCATCAGATAATTTGATTGGCGCATCACTCAGCAGGGCACGCAAGGCTTCCACCCCCACTAGGTTGAATGGCAGCAGGTCTCGCTTATCCGTTGGTAAAGGACGCAATACTTCAGGCATGGCAGCAAGTGTCTTCTGTTCGCGACTTAATATCGCCGATGCCACAGGATCACTCGCTTCGCTTTCTGGCATACATCCATTCACTACCAGATATTGGTGAGTAAAACCAATATGTGCCAACTCTTCACTGGTGCGAGCCGCTTCAATTAATGTAGAACGTTGCGTGCGCACTACCAGTACCAGCCTTGTTCGTCGCGAATCGGCAAGAACAGCGACCGCATCGCTGTAACGTTGGCGTTGTTTCTCCAAACCAGATAATGGGCCAAGACAGGATGCGCCTTCAGGGTTATCGTCCAGAAATCCGCTCCACGCGCCTGGCAATTGCAACAAACGAATCGTATGCCCCGTCGGGGCAGTATCAAAGATGATGTGATCGAAAGACTCGATCATGGCAGGATCAGTCAGCAGTTCAGTGAATTCATCAAACGCCGCAACCTCGGTGGTACACGCACCTGAAAGCTGCTCTTCGATGCCGCGCACGACTGCTTCAGGCAAGATTCCGCGTACCGGCCCAACGATACGATCACGATAGGCTTGTGCAGCCGCCTGCGGATCGATCTCTAATGCAGATAGATTTGCCAGCAAAGGAATTTTCGTGATGGTGTTGCCAATACTGACACCAAATACCTGACCCACATTTGAAGCTGGATCGGTACTTACCAGAAGCACTCGTTTCTCCTGATCCGCCAAACGTACTGCGGTGGCGCAAGCAAGAGAGGTCTTACCCACACCGCCTTTGCCAGTAAAGAACAGGAATTGAGGAACGTCTATTAGCAACTTCATGGTGATTACCCTGTGGTGAGACTTAGCAGCACTGACGACTCGAATGACGCCCAACAGACTTTTCTGCTGTTACTGTAACCGCGACCGAAGCTTCAGATAAGCCAGCGAAGCGTGCCAATTCCTTGCGCGTTGGGTAGCGTCCAGTCATAGCGATCTCGTCATCAAGCAGAATCAGCGGCAAACCTTCTGCACCTGAGCGTTCAAGAAAGCCTTTGACCACTGCGTTGTCGGCAAAAGCTATCGGTTGTTGCGCAAGATTGAAGCGCTCAATCTGACCACCGGCATGATTAAGCCAATCCACATCAGCACTGAAATCTACCAATGCCTGGTCAACTTCAGTTTCACATACGCCTGTACTGCAACACAAAGCAGGATCAAATACCTGTAACTTCTTCATTATGTGCCCCTTAATCTTGGATTCGACCAATTTCGTTCAACTTGTCTTTCAAAGCTAGTTTGTCGAGCTTCTCGATAGGCAAGGCCATGAACAAACCGATACGACGTGCCAATTGTTCAGCGGATTTTTTGAATGCCGTACGACGCGCTTCATCACCCTCGATGTGAGCTGGGTCAGGAATACCCCAATGCGCAGTAGCAGGATGTCCTAACCAAAGCGGGCAAGCTTCGCCTGCTGCGTTGTCGCATACCGTGAAAATGAAATCGAACTCTGGAGCATCAGGATGAGAAAATTCATCCCAGCTCTTACTGCGCAAACCTTCGATGCTATGTCCATGCGCTTGCAACCACTCGATCGCCCCTAGATTCACTTTGCCTGCTGGTTTGCTGCCTGCGCTGTAAGCTTTGAACATGCCTTTGCCCAAACTATTGAACAGCACTTCGCCCAAGACGCTGCGCGCTGAGTTACCAGTGCACAAGATCAGTACGTTGTATTGTTTTTCACTCATTTCATTCTTCCTTTGAAGTTATCAACATTTTTTGGTCGGTGTCTTACAAATTTCGTCGTGACCACCGCAGCAGTTTTCCGTCAGATAGTCCACCATGCCGTTCATTACCGTAAAATTGGCGGCGTAATAAACGAAGCGACCATCCTGCCTGCTTTCTACTAGTCCGGCGTGGTTCAGCGTCTTGAAATGGAAGGACATATTGGCTGGCGACATCTTCAGATTTTCTGCGATCTGTCCTGCCGCTAAACCTTCAGGTCCACTCGTCACCAAAAGTCGGTAAATAGCCAATCGAGTTGGTTGTGCTAGTGCCGCTAATGCCTTAACTACCTGTCCCTGTTTCATCATTTTAGATTTCAATTGTTAAACGATTATTAAAATATCGTGCAATTTAATCACAAAGTATTCACATATTCAATACCAGGTCTGTTGTGCATCAATACACAATAACGATGACCGTAACTGTTGTTAGCCCCAAATAGCGATGTCCGCTATTAATTAAACTCACTGCCACTAAAAATAGCGGCGGGTGTTTTAAAAATAGGCAAACTGATGAGTCAAAAGGAAGCGAAGCGAGTACAGGTGTTGGATA
>Ga0316204_10002040_pt1 | contig 48747 bp, 48 predicted proteins | sample 6monrhotite_MG_2_FD_205661 | JGI IMG/M metagenome (GOLD analysis project Ga0316204, IMG submission 205661) | Microbial mat bacterial communities from mineral coupon in-situ incubated in ocean water Damariscotta River, Maine, United States -... | ecosystem: Environmental > Aquatic > Marine >... | reverse complement strand
AACCAAAATACGAATTAAGTCGTTATTTCACTGATTGTCCCCATTAGATTACCAGTTTAAACAGAAAATCGGTTTCCAAGGAGTTTCAAAAGTTATACAGAAAGTATGAAATGATGGTTTTTTTGGGTGTTTTGTGAGCAAAGTTACACCCTCTATCGAAAACTGATTAAATAGCAACCATTCGAGAGAAAGTAAGGTGAGATTGATTTTATTTAAAGGTTCTATTTAACCTAGAATAATCAGTTGAACGTGAAAAAGATGTGTAAAATATTGGTGTGCATAGGGTGTTTGGGAAAGCCGTAGTCACCTGATTGGTGAGTAGTGCTTTCACAGACATTCTAGGTGCGCCAAGGAATTGCGCAGACTTTCATGTTCAACTGATTATTCTAGGTTTAAGGATTAGGAATATCATTGAAGCGTGTGGGGGGCAACCCAAAGTGAGAACTAAAAGCACGGCTAAAATTGGACAAACTATGAAATCCTACAGCATAAGCCACTTCACTCACTCTTCCATTTTGAGTTTTAAGAATGTACAAGGCACACTCTAAACGCCGAGTTTTAAGTAAATATTTTGGTGTACACTCAAATAGTTTTTTAACATTTCTAAATAATGTGCTTCGAGTAACATTTAACTCTTGATACATTTTCTCTACATCAAAGTCAGGATCACTCAAGTTTTTCTGTAGGACTGAGTTTAAGTCTTTAGAGAAGCGTTCTTCGCTAGGAGATAATTTGTTCTTCTCTATCGTGGCTGAGGAGGAAGGAGTTTCATTTTTTAGTTTAAATTGCTTTAACAGTTGATTTGCATAACGTTTTTTTTGAGCGATTTGTGCTGCTATACGAGCGTTTAATTCTTCACTAAAAAAAGGTTTACTCAAATAATCATCCGCGCCAGACTGTAACCCTTCCACAATGGAAGTTTTTGTTGCTCTCGCGGTTAACAATATTAATGGTATGTAATCTGTTTTCGTAGAAGCCTTAAGTTTTTTTGCTAACTGTAAACCATCTAAAATGGGCATCATAATATCTGAGACTATTACATCAGGCTGTTCATCTTGAGCTTTTTGTAAACCCTCTTGACCATTCTCAGCTTCCAGAACATTATATTGAGATTGTAAAATAGTACGAATGAATTGCCTAAGCTCATCGTTATCATCAATAACCAATACGGTTTTCATTTCTTCTTTAATATCAGTCTTAATATCTTCTAATTCAAAACAAAGCGGTTGCTCATCACAACGAGGTCCAGGTTCTTTTTCATACTGTGAATATAAATTAGAATCATAGTATTTGTTTTTCACCTGAAAATTGACTATGAAACAGGCGCCTTCTCCAGCATGGCTAACGACTTCAACTTTAGCCTGATGCAGATCGACTAACTCTTTTACCAGCGCTAGCCCTATACCGGTTCCCGCTTGAGTTCTATTAGGTGGTTTTTCTCCTTGGTAATAACGGTCAAAAATATATTTTTTATCTTCTTTTGAAATACCAATGCCTTGATCTTTAACCCATATTTTAACTCTCTGATCGCATGTTTCCATTCCCACCTCTATTACACTTTGTGCAGGGCTATACTTAACCGCATTAGAAAGTAAATTGAGAATGATTTTTTCAAAATGATCAGGATCTATGTAGAGGAAAAAATCTTGTTCAAGTCCTATCTCCTTAAAACCAATATTGCTCTGTTCCGCAAATGACTGAAATCTCTGTATGCAATACTTTAGATTGTCAGAGGCCTTAATTTTTAGAATGTTAACTGGCATTTTATCCGCAGATAACTTTTTAATATCTAATATCTGCCCAAGTAGATCCATCATATGCAAATTATTTCTCAAGACCATTTTTAAATGTCTCTCATTCATTTCATCACCAGTATTACCACTCCGCAAGACTTCTTTTAATGGCCCAATGGATAATGATAGCGGTGTTCTAAACTCATGTGAAAAATTGCCAAAAAGCCGTTCCTTTGCTTCATTGATTTTTCTAATTTCATCATAATGGTTCTGAATGTCTCGTGTTCTTTCTTGAACTTCTTTTCTTAGTTCACGAGATCTTTCAACTATCTTTTTGTGCCTCATACTTATAAACGCTATATTAAATGCTAAAGTTAAGAAGATTAATGTTAACGCTATTGACAAAAAGCCCCACCAAGTTTGATACCAAAAAGGCAATCGTTCTAAATTAATAGCTAAAATAGGGGACACGACTTTGGGATTGGTTCGGTATTGTATTTCTAATTGATGAATTCCAGGGTCTAGATTGGTTAGCTCTATATTTGTGTTTTTTTGCCAGTCAGACCAGTCGTTTGAATTGACTCGACGATAACGGTACTCTGTCGTTTTTCTATGACTAAACTCAGCTGATGTATAGTGCATCCTTATAGTATTTTCTTCTGGTTGGAATATTAGATTGGTTGTTTTCTTATCAAAATTATTATTAGAATAAAGAATTCTTCCAGTCCCTATTTGCTCAATCATTGTTAAAACCGGAGACCTAAGTTTAGCCTCGATTACTTTTTTAGACGTATCATAACGAGTGATCGTATCTTTACTATTGATCCATAATATATTGTCTTTTGTATGAGTGATTCCTAAAATAAACTCTAGTTGCAAATGATCCAAACTCGAAAAATCAACATTATATTTCTCGGTTTGGTCTCTTGTTAAAGTGCCTATTTGACTGGATTTAGTCACGAACCAACCAAGCCCTTTCTTATCTTGGTATAAAAACTCCAAACCATGGAGGCCTTGTTCGTCCCAGTACGCCATTGGCGATTTAATTAATTGCTTAGTTTCAAAAGAAAAAACCTTAAGCTCATTATCAACGCCATTATTAAAAAGAATATGTTCATCAAGTGAAAACAGTGATGCTACTGTTGGCGGACGGGATTTCGGATAATTTAATTCGGATATTTTGACTGTTGGCCACTTATCTAACTGTTCCAGATAATAATAGGTGCCTGTTTGTGTACCCAACCAAAGGTTACCTTTTGAATCTTCGAGTGTTGAATACAGACTGTCGGTTATCTCGCTCAACAAACCTTTACTAATCCATTTTCCATTTTTCTTTTGTAACTGAATAAGGCCATCTCGACTCACGGCATAAGCGAAATCCGGACTAATTTTTGAACGTATAATCTGGCGTACATCGTAGCCTTTGTCTAAAACAGCATCATGAACGGTTGTTAAGTGACAATTATTTTCAGCATCAAATGAAAGAAAACTAATACCATCAAAATGTCCGACTAATAGCTCTTCATCATCCGGTAAAAATGACATCGCCCCTTTGATATTAACATTTAGTTTATTAAGTTTTGCCAGCTCATCAGGCGAACTTGCAGGAATAAGCTTAAACAATCCATCTATCGCACCAAATATTACCGATTCATTAAATGGAGCAGTAGTAATACTCAAAGAAAATTTTTCTGCAGTAGAAAAATAACTAATGGGCGAGTTAATTTCCACTCTGGAAACTCCGTCAGATAGAGAGGATACCCATAAACTCTGTTCTCTATCAACATAAAGTGATGTGACATTATTATTTTTAAGGCCATGATTAGCATTATAAAATCTATCTAACCCTCCATATTGGTCTATTATGACAATACCATTTTTTTCGGTACTAATAGCTAGCTTTCCATTACCCATTTGAACAAGATCGCTAATCCGTTTATCCAACAGCCAGCTATCAGCTTCCGTGTTCTTTGGTATCAAAGAGTATGAGTTATTATCTGAAAAATTCCTATAAAAAAGTTTATTCTGAGAATGTGCAAGAAGACTTCCGTCATTGAGTTTAGAAAACCCTTTTATTAGAATTGACTCTTCAATTGTATCTAAAATCTGATCCAACTTTTGACTAGCAGGATCAAAGTAATACCTTTTCTCACCGGAAGAAGTAATAAGAAGTTTATGGTTGTCAATAACAAAATCAAATACAAACAATTCATTTTCAAACCACTGCATCCCTAGTTCTGGGTGGTAAAAAAAGAAATGACTACTAGTCGAGTAATAAACATAATCGCCATCAACTAAGACCTCATACACGCCAGAGATACTAGGCACATCCTTTAATCCATCTAATAGAGAAGTAAAAATCCAGTTACCCGTTTTATCTGCTCTAAAGTAACCTAGGTCACCTACAGTACCAGTATAAATATTGCCATCTTGAGAAAAATCAAAATTACGAAATGGTAACCCTCCATAGCTAATGGTTTTCCAACGAACACCATCAAAGACTAATATTCCAGAACCATTTCCTATGTAAATAAATCCTTTTTTATCTTGTTTAATATTAAAGTTTTGAGGGTTTTTACTTATATCCGTCGTATCAAAGTGTTCAGAAATTGGCATACCTGACTGTTGCCAATTGAAATGACTAGCATCTAAAGTTAAGCATACAAAAAAAGCATAGATAAATAGAGAAACGCACACATGCTTTTTATAGTTAATTGAATACACCAATACTACCTTTTTCTAATTGGCTATAATTTTTTAATTTAACATACTTAAGCTAACCGTTTGGATCAAACTGATTAATTTCACAATATCCAGTTCCATTGCGATCAAAAACATAAACAGTACCAGTCTTTTTTCCTGAAACCCATGCGGCTAGAACTGTTGATATCAGTGCCGTATGCTCCTTCTTAATAAACATCCAACCATATGGCGTTCCCTCACAGAATGTAGGTAATCCAGTATCCAGCATGATCATTATTCCTGATGTCGTAGAAGTTAAATTACTAATTGTTCCCCTTTTATAATTGGTGTTTGCACTCGCAGTAGAAGACAGAACCAAAAAAAGTACGCTTATAATTAATTTTTTCATCTTTTTACCTCCAATTGAACAACATATACCCATTACAATACTTTATTATCTTACTCCAATATTTACTAATGTGGCCATGTTGCTGCCTTTACAACCATCAACATGATCGGTTCCAGGCAATGTGCTCGGTGTAAACCAAACATCAACCTTTCTTTTCGAAGCTATGGCCATCAATAACATTGAATACATATTTTTTCCTTCTGGCGTCGTTGCATCAAAACGTAAATGACGGCCAAAATAATTACAAGTTTTATCTGTTGGTGGATTGTCTATACCAAACTCTATATATTTCGATCCGTAAGTATAAACAGGGGTTCGTCCTCCCATATAATCGGCAAGAAGTGGGGAAGAGAATGCGAGAGTAATAATTATTGTGAATATTTTTTTCATTTTAATTGTTCCTCTATTAAATTAATTTATTATTAAAGCTTTAGGCAAGATTACGACTTTAACAAAACCATACCATAACCAGTTTGAGTTAAGTCACAACTGGTAGAGCCATCAAATTTAGATATATTTGCAATGTATAACCTTAAATTTTTGGTTAAGGCTGTTGTGACTAATCCATAATAATAAGCATAGTTTTTATCAGATACAGGAATAAAAAGGTTAAAGCCGAACCAACCCGGTTTACAATATTCATCAAACCTCGCATTTGTCATTTTAAAATGTAGATTTCCGTCTTTATGAACCCACATACGATCAACCGTCGAACTAATATCGACACCCGCATGAACTAGAGGTACAAATAACAGACTAAGTGTTAACAATATTTTTTTCATTTTTTTTTGGTTCCTTTAATTTCGTTTTAAACATAGTTCAAGTTATACTTACGTATCTACCCTTCCTATTCATGATTAACTAAAATATCGTAAATCTTACAAGCGCCAAATACTTTTTGTGTCTCATCATCAAGTCCTCTTAAATGAACATTTTCATTTTTAGTCGAAAATGCCATCAGTGCAGTGCTGTAAATCAACTTCCCTCTATTACTATCAACATCAAACCAGACTCGCGTACAAGTTTGTCCCGGTAATGGAGAAGATAAGGTAAGTAAGAATACATTTCCCTCTATCCTTACACCTTGTAAAGGACCGTTATATGTTCCTGTTACCCCCGCAAATAGGTATGCAGGGAATAGAAGGATAATAAATAGCAGATATCTCATTGTTGTATTCCGTTGTTGAATTGATATTATTCTATTGAGCATTAGATTAGTTACTAACCAACATTAATGGTTATTCTACGAGACTATTACCCTTCGTGCTTTCCAAGGAATTCCAAAAACTATACAGAAAATTTTAAATTTACTGGAATGAGGCATAATGGGGCTGCTATAGCAATCGTTAAACAACAAATAAATGCTGGCTTGCAACAAAATTACTTGTTACACTCAACTGAGCAAAAAACAAACAAAATTAAAAAATATCCTAATAATAAGAATTAGAAACTAAAGGCAATTTGAGTGACAGAAATAAGAGTTATTAAAAAATACCCTAATCGTCGCCTGTACGACACCGAAGTGAGTTGTTACATAACTCTGCAAGATATCAAAGAATTGGTAATGTCTCATACTGAATTCAAAGTGATTGATGCTAAAACTAAAGATGATTTGACTCGCTGTACTTTGATGCAATTGATTGCTGAAGAAGAAACCAATGGTAATCCCATATTAACGGCTGATATTCTGAAAGAATTTGTGCGCTTTTATGGTGATTCAATGCAAGCGATGATGAGTCGTTTTCTTGAGCATAGTGTTAAGTTATTTATGGAAAAACGCGCGGGATTAAAGAGTCCTTTAAATAGTATGTTAGGTACCAACCAATCGTCTCAGATGCAAAATATTGCCGAGCAAAACATGAAAACATTTGATGTCGATTTATCCTCCAACAATCAGGACGAACAAAACCTCCACCCCTGATAATTTGTTAGCGACTAGAACCTTATTAAAAGCTAGGACTTTGTTAACGACAGTGACTTTATTAACGACTAAACCAACTTAGTCCAAACTAACCCAAGAATTTGATTAAGAAATTCATAGTAGCTACTTGCCAATAAAACACTAACTAATACAACAAACAACACCCAAGAAAGTGCCGTGTTCAAAATTGCGAAATATCGATTTTGTTCCGTTTCAGACGCATAAAGTTTTATTAATTTTTTACTCTGAGATATTGCCATCCATAAAATGAGTCCTATCAAAACTAAAATAAATAATAACTGCATAGCCGTTTCTTCCTCAAGATCAAAAGCGGCTCCAACTAAAATCCCGGGAATTAAATACAATGGTGCCCAAATTAAACCCGAGCTCAAATTAACCCAAAGGAATGTCTTTTGTGACATCTCGCAAATGCCAGCGATAAAAGGTAAAACTGCGCGAACAGGGCCAAGAAATCTGCCAAAGAAAACACCTGCGGCACCATGCTTTTCAAAGAAGCTTCTTGCATAATCAATCATTGTTTGATGACTAGAAAATAGCTTCCTCTTTAAGATTGGCTCATGATAATGATAACCAAGTAGGTAACTTAAATATTCACCAATAACAGCTCCTAAATAAGCAGAGATAACGATTGGCCAAAAATCCAGAATATCCGCACCAATCATTGTTCCAATACCAACTAGCAACACCCAGCCCGGCATAAAGAGTCCAATGACTGCAGCTGACTCTACAAAAGCAATAATGAAAACGATCAACCAAGCCCATTCAGCATTTTGCTGAATAGCCTGTAAAATAGCGTCAGTGAAGGCTTGCATTAGGCTTGGTAAGCACCGGCAGCGATAGTAATCATAAAACCAAAAGATAACATCATTAAATAAATAAAACCAAGAGCAAGCGATTTAGAAATCGTCACTCCCCAACCTTGCCTATAAAATCGTTTCATGGCTAAAAAGATATAAATAACAACCCAATAACCTAACAACATTGAAATTAGGCTTAGTATTGATTCTGATATTTGAGCAATCCATGATTCACTGAGTAACAATTTATCGACTATGAGATCGACTATTATTTGCAACATTAACACCATATAAATAAACGAATGGTTATGTAATAAGAAAATCAAGTGCTCTGTGTAATAACGTTTAGAAAAAGAATAAAATAATTTAAGAAATAGCGCAAAAATCGGTAAAATGATAAACATCATATAGGGAAGTGCTTCGAAAAAAGAATCAATTAAAGGTTCTGGATTTTTTAGCCAGTGTTTTAATTTAGGATTAACCTCCTCAAAAAAACTTTTAAATAATCCATTTTTAAGATTTTCTATTCCTGTTAATTCTTTTTTATCACCATCCCATTTTAAATTATTACCATCAGAAAGCGTAATGTTAAAATTTTTGTAAGTTTTTTTATCTTTTATTTCTGGGGTTTTAAATGAAGTATTTTCAGCAGAATTTATCTCGGAGTCAATTACCTCATTTTCAATTTCATTCTCATTAATAATCGAATCAATTAATTCATCAACCTTTGGATTATCCTGCTGTGTTTTCGCTTGTTCTAAAGCGTTATTAACCTTCGTCTTAACTTCTTTAGGAACCTGTAAGGATGACTCATCAACAATGACATTATCGAAATTAATATCTTCGGTTGACACTACACCTTTAATTAATAAAATAAGTATTAGGCTGGTAATCAAATACAATCTGAACGGGAGCACATAATGAAAACGTTTTCCTTTGACATAATCCAGAGTAATTCTTCCTGGTTTAAAAAGTAACGGGAAAATGGAATGCTTTAATCGTGAATCATATCCAATGGCATCATCCAGTAATTCTTTTATTACATCACCAAAAAACTTAATCACACTTTTCGACGATTGGCCGCACGCGTGACAGAACTGGCCATTAAGTTCTACGCCACAGTTTGAACAACGCTCCAATCGGTTATTTAAAATCTCTGGTTGCGCGTCGGAGGTAACTGTATCTGCAGTTCCTATCGGTGCTATTTCGTGAGTCATCTGATTTTCTTCAATAATTTATTATTTTTTAAAAAACGTTGTTTCCAAGCACTAGGTAGCCATCATACGATAATCAACAACTAGGAACAAATGGGATTTCCTTCTCTAATCTTCTATAATCTTTACTAAAATTTACCTTTTACTGATACAAGATCACACAATTTGAGCCGTAAATCGTATAACATGACTTTCTGTTACCGGTTTCTTATTCTTATAGGAAAGGAAGATCAGATGAAAAATGTTTCAATTTCTAGTAAGTTTTCAAATATTTTATCGTTTCTATTATTAATTTTAGCTGTTTCAGCCTGTGGTGGAAGCTCTTCTCCCGACCCTGAACCTCCGATACCAGCCCCCCCTTCTAACTCTATTTCAGCCGATAAAGCTGCTAGATTTTTAACCCAAACCACTTTTGGTGGAACCAGTGAATCTATTAGCCATTTAGCAAATATTGGCTATGAGGCATGGTTACAACAACAATTTTCAATACCTGCGACGCTTCATTATCCACTTATTGTTGAATATCCCGACGACGATGATCTAAGCAACAGGCATAGAAAAGAAGTTTGGTGGCGAACAGCAATAACCGCGGAGGATCAACTTCGTCAAAGAGTTGCTTTCGCTCTTAGTCAGATTTTTGTTGTATCAGACAAAAGTGCTTTGGGACAAACTCCCTACGGATTGGCAAATTATTATGATATTTTAGTTAATAACGCTTTTGGCAATTATCGTGAACTACTCGAAGAGGTAACACTCAGTCCCATGATGGGTATTTACCTATCAATGCTCGGCAATGAAAAACCTGATGTCCTGCGAAACATTCGCCCAGACGAAAATTATGCAAGGGAAGTAATGCAACTGTTTTCAATAGGATTATTAAAACTCAATAATGATGGTAGCCTCTTGTTGGACGATAATAATCAGCCAATTCCAACCTATGATCAGGATGTAATAAAAGGTTTTGCCCATGTTTTTACTGGTTGGCACTTTGCTGATAAGCCTACTTGGAATCAGCCGGGTGTTAACTTGTTCGATCCGATGAAACCATTTGAAGATTATCATGATACTGGCGAAAAGTTACTCCTAGATGGTTCTACTATCTCCTCAGGTGGAACCGCAGTCTCAGATCTAAACATTGCCTTAGATAATATATTTAACCACCCTAACGTCGGCCCGTTTATTTCTAAGCAATTAATTCAAAGGCTCGTTACCAGCAATCCTTCACCTGATTACATCAACCGAGTTGCCGACATTTTTAATGATAATGGCAACCGTGTTCGAGGTGATTTAAAAGCGGTCATTAAAGCGATACTACTCGATGAACAAGCTATTTCCGATAGTGGATTACAAGATAGTAGCTTTGGCAAGCTCAAAGAACCGCTTATTAAATTCACACAGTTATGGCGAGCATTTGATGCGAGTGCTGAGTCTGGAAAATATTGGTTTAATTTCAGTTATGCCATTACCGGCCAGGCACCTCTTGCGGCTCCTTCGGTATTTAACTTTTACTCACCAAGTTATTCTCCTTCGGGAGGTATTTCAGACGCTGGACTAGTCGCTCCAGAATTTCAAATATTAAATGAAACATATATCACTCATACCCTAAACGTGCTTGCGTATTCAACCTATGTCGGTTATCAAGGAGTGGTGCAAGAGCAACCGGATCCTGACCGAATATTAATTGATATCTCAACAGAACTTGGTATGTCTGATAATCCAAGTGAATTAGTAGAACACTTTAATATTTTACTAATGTCTGGACAAATGGAAGATAACCAAAGAAATGACTTGATTGAATCAATCAACGAAATTCCCGCGGAAGAAAGTCATTTACGAGTGTTAAACACGCTATTTATGCTAGTAGCCTCTCCTCAATTTTCAATCCAAAAGTGAGCACTGATATGAATATTAAACGTCGAAAATTTATTAAACGCTCAATCGCTTCTAGTATTGGAGTGACGGGCTGGATGGCCTCTCAATCTCAATTTAGTTTAATGTCATCAGCATTAGCTAATAACAGTCAACAAAATAGTGATTACCAAGCATTAGTTTGCCTATTTTTATTAGGAGGGAATGACTCATTCAATATGATTATACCTTCGTCTAATGAAGGTTATGCCAATTACGCTACGACGCGCCAGAACTTAGCTATTGCGCAAGAGACTCTTTTGCCAATTACTCCACTCAATCAGCAAAATGATACCTATGGACTCAATCCAGCACTTTCACCCTTGCTCGATTTGTTCAATAACAACAAATTGTCGTTTGTTAACAATGTCGGAACACTCATTAATCCAGTTACAAAAAATGAGATAATAACCAACACTGCCAACCTTCCACCTCAATTATTCTCACACAATGATCAGCAGAGACATTGGCAAACAGCTTGGCCTCAAGAAAATCAAAAATCGGGTTGGGCTGGTCGTATGGCTGATTTAATTGCTGATACTTCAACCAACCTATCTATGAATATTTCAATGCTTGGCACTAATACTTTGCAAACTGGGTTCAATAGCATCCCCTATTCCATGAACTCCGATGGCGCACAACTAATGGCAGCATTATCACCGGGTGTTGAACTGGGGAACGAAGAGCGTCTTGCTCTTATCGAAAAATGGACTCAAGAATCACCACATTTAATGGAACAAACCTATGGAAATACCCTTTCTAGAGCATCGGAACTAGCTATTTTAGTTAATGATTCGTTAGCAGATGCTCCAGATATGACCGATTTTTTCACCAATGAAGACCAAGTTTCAGCGGATCTCGCCATGGTTGCCAAAATGATAGCAGCTGAACAACAGCTCCCACAGAACAAGCAAATATTCCTTGTTGGCATTGGTGGATGGGATACACACGATAACCAAATAGTAGCTCATGCAAACCTGCTTTCGCAGCTTTCTCAAGCGATGTCAGATTTTAATGATGCACTAGAATCGCTCACCATGTCTTCTCAAGTAACCACCTTTACCATTTCGGATTTTGGCCGAACCTTAACCAGTAACGGTGATGGCACCGATCACGGATGGGGAGGAGTACAAATGGTGATGGGAGGCGCAGTAGACGGTAGTAAATTCTTTGGGCAAATGCCAGAGCTCACTTTGGGAAGTGACGATGATTTTGGTGATGGACGAATCATTCCAACCACATCAGTCGACCAATATACAGCTACAATTGCTAAATGGTTTGGATTAACCGAAGCGGAGCTGTTAGTGGTATTTCCGAACTTATCTAATTTTGATGATTCTGATTTGGGCTTTATGGCTTAAAGTATATACCCGTTCCACCTCAAGATGCTTGTTTCAGTGTTCGGCTAGGAAATTTGGACGAGGCACGAGTCGTAGGGAATACCCAAAGCATTCGCTATGCTCATGGGGCAGACTCTGGCTAGTCCTTTCCAAGAGTTGTAACGCTGTACAGTTTTTCTAGCTGAACACCCATAGGGCAAGTCTATAAACAACCACCTTCTTTGTTAAGAAATTTTCAGCTAGAATGACTAGCTCAAAAATCACTTGCCTCAAATATGGCTGTTTCTAGTCTTGCTGAATCATGCATCTTGAGGTGGAACGGGTATATTCATGAAATGAATAGTCAACAAATTGAAATGTTTTTCCAGCGGTTTGGATAGTGTGCCGCCTATTTACCTCACTCGATTGATTAAACAATTTTATTTTTTAGCTAAAAAAATGGCTCCATAATAAAACACAACTCCTGCAGCAACCAACAACAAACTCATTAAAGCCTCTTCAGGTCTATGTTTCACAATATAAGTCAGAGTCCAGCCAATTAGTACTAGGAATATTATTGGCGGCAAAGGATATAACCAGGTCTTGTAGGGTCTAGCTAAATCAGGTTCTCTAAATCGTAAAACGAATATACCAAAAACAGCAAAAAAGTTATTGAGAGCCAACGCAAATCCGGAAAAAACTAAAATTGATTCAAAGCTAGAGGTAAAAACAAAAACTAACGCAATACTCGATTGAAAATAAATTGCCCGTTTAGGAATGCCTGCACTATTCAAAATAGCAAGATTTTTAAAAAGCGAAAAATCCTCTCCTATCACTTGCAACACTCTTGGCCCAGCCATTGTCATTGCACTCACCGTAGAAACAAGAAGCAGAGCCATAATAACGCCAGTTAGCATTGCCCCAATTTCCCCAAAAATGGACTGAGCAACTAAATAGCCAATTTCAATTTTTCCAGCCATTGTATCCATTGGTGTTGAGTATAAAAAAACAAAATTTAAAGCGACATAGGCCACCATGACTAAGCCAGTTCCAGTGAGAAGAATATAGGGCAAACTTTTTTGTGGATTGTTTAATTCGCTACTTAAATAGGTTGCGGCATTCCATCCATTATAAGCGTAGCTTACATAAATTAAAGAAACAGCAAATGCGCCACTAAATACAACATCCCAATCAGCTTGAACAGGAATAAAATTAATTGGTTGTGGTGTTTCAATGATAACCAAAGCGGCAATACAAAATAAACCGATTAACAAAAGTTTTATTAGGGTAAAAAACCATTGCAAACCCGCACTATTTTTATGAGTCGTTCCATGAATAATGGTTAATATAACAATTAGTGAAGCGGCTAATAAGGTCTTGGATAAAAACGGAAAAACAGAAGAAAGATAAGCGCCAAAAGTAATTGCTGCCAAGGCTACCGGCGCAGCAAATCCAATGGTTGAAGAAATCCAACCAGAAATAAATCCCGCAATGGGATGATAACACCGAGTCAAGAAGTTATATTCTCCACCACTTCTTGGCAATGCAGCCCCTAATTCGGCATAGGTTAATGCGCCGCAAAATGCAGTAATACCGCCAACGACCCACAACATCAGCAATGCAAAACCAGATTGAATATCAAGCAGCTGAAAACCTAAACTTGTAAAAACGCCTGTACCAATCATATTCGCAATCACAACTGCAATTGCAGTCGTCGATTTAAAGGTTTTGTCTTGAGCTTCTTCTTCTTTTAACATATTTATTTTTTATCTCAAAATTAGACAATCTTGAACCCATAAGAGTAACATGTAATTGAATCAAAACGTCTATGTGATTTTTAGCCTGTTATACAGGTGGGAATCAACCGTTAAAAGGTCGCTATTATGAGAAAAATTAGTTTAAAAAAAGTTATGATTGTATTGGTTTTATTAATCCTATTGGCCTATATACTTGCCCGATTATTTGTGCCTAATATGGTTGATAAACGTTTTAATAAAACCATCAATCTTCCCCCTTATCAAGTAAGCGACGAAGCGACGAAGGTTTATCAGTCGCTTGAATTTATATCCGATCTTCATAGCGATGTCCTGTTATGGGATAGGAACATCATTGACAGACATTCTCATGGACATGAAGACATTCCACGAATGCTGGAAGCAAATATTGGACTACAAGCCTTTACTATTGTTAATAAAGTTCCGAAAGGCTTAAATTTCGATAAAAATGATGATCAGTCTGATCAAATTACGCTTCCTTTTATTGTTCAAGGGCGCCCAATATCTTCTTGGTTTGATCTTACTCAAAGAGTGGTCGTACAAAGTGAGAGCCTACATCGGTTTGCTAATGAATCAGGCGGAAAGCTCAGGGTCATAAAATCTAAACAAGATTTAATTCAATACATTAAAGATAGAACAAAAGACAAGAATATCACTGCTGGTTTTTTAGGTATTGAAGGCGCACAGGCTCTTCAAGGAAAGATGGAGAATTTAGATATCGTATACAAAGCCGGCGTTAGAATGATTGGTCTTACCCACTTTTTTGACAACGAAGTTGGTGGTTCCGCTCACGGTGTTAAAAAAGGAGGAATTACCGAATTCGGAAAAAACTTAATTACAAAGATGGAAGAAAAAAATATCTTTGTCGATTTATCTCATGCTTCCCCCAAGCTAATTGATGATGTATTAGCAATTGCAACCAAACCAATGTTGATTTCCCATACGGGCGTGAAAGGAACATGTAATAATGTTAGAAACCTGTCTGACGAGCATTTAATTAAAATCGCCAAGCTAGGTAGTGTGGTAGGTATTGCCATGTTTGAACAAGCTATTTGTGGCACTCAATCTAAGGATATTGCCAAAGCAATTAAATATACAGCTGATTTAATTGGAGCAAAATATGTAGGTCTGGGTTCAGATTTTGATGGTGCAATTGCAGCGGTTTTTGATGTAACTGGCTTTCCACAAATTGTTGACGAATTATTAAAACTAGGAATGTCCAAACAAGATATTGAGCTAGTTATGGGTGAAAATATTAAACGAGTATTGCTTTCACATTTACCCGATGAATAACTTGTTATTGCCTCTAGTCAAAGTATCGAATAAGACCCATTAAAAAAGGAAGCCTAGGCTTCCTTTTTCGTTAACTCTCTAATCAATAATTAGAAGTTATAAACTACCTCTACACCATAAGTTCTAGGTTGACGAGGAGTTTCAACTAATGTTCCGAAGAATTCACGGAAACTATCTACCGCGGCATCTTCATCAGTTAAGTTACGTCCCCATAAATAAACTTCCCAAGAACCTTCTTGGCTGATAAAACCTATACGACCACTCATTATGGTAGCTGCATCGATATGACCATAGTCTATGGTTGTTGCAGGTGCACCAACAGCGGCTGAATGAGGAAGATCTAATACAAAAGTTAAAGGATGTGTTCCCGGTAAAACTCGTGTTTCTTCATTTTGCGTAGTCGTGTAGTAATCGCTCGTATGAGTGGCATCTAAACGCAACAACAAATCAGTACCGATCGAGTCTAAATTAGCATAATACTGAATTCCTATAGCAGCATTAAAATCGGCAGCTCCCGGAAGACTATTACCCGCCGCGTTAATGAAGCTAGTCGACCCATCATCATTAATTACAGTTGTTCCACCTGGGAAATCTGCAAACTCAGCGTCCAAAAACCCTAAAGAACCGTTAATTGATAACTCATCATTAACCGAAAACATCGCTTCAAACTCAAAGCCACTAGTATCAACTTCTGCTGCGTTGGTAATCTGTATCGAAGTCAACTGAGTACCTGTTACCGGATCAAAACCTAAGTCAACGAATTGATTAACTTGATAATCGTCATAGGTTGCGTTGAAATAAGCCATATTAATTGACAAACGATCATCCAATAAAGTTGTTTTAAGACCGAGTTCATAACTAGTAACCGTTTCTTTATCAAACTCAATACCTTGTTCTAAATCTAAAGGCGAAATAAAATCAAGGTTAAAACCGCCCGATTTAAAACCCGTTGAAGCTTTTATGTAGGTATTTGTATTTTCTGTAACAGCCCAATTAAGACTCACGGCTGGAGAAAACGCCGAATCACTACGAGAATCTATCAAACCACCCGCAGGCGTTGTTCCAATGCCAAAGGCGCCAGAAGTCGTTCCATCCAAATTCCAAACAACATCTTTTGTTTCTTCAGATTGACGAGCGCCAAAACCCAATTTCCATTGTTCATTAAATTGATAACTACCACTAATATAGAAAGCCGTACTTTCTGTATCTACGGTACCATCATTAAATGCTCCACCTAGATAGGGTATACCAAAGAAGCCAGCGGCATGACCACCAATTGCATCACGAATCGTTTCAGCATCTTGCTTATAATAATAAACACCAACGACATATTTAAAGTCAGCATCGTCAGGTGATATCAACTGAAACTCTTGAGTCGTTTGGTCATAATTATCTTGATAATATAACCACAAGAAATCGAGTGGAGAATAGTCGGTATCATTTTGATAAATAATTTCAGTATCTCTAAAAGCCGTAATCGAACGTAGTGAAAATTCATTACCTAGATCGTAATCAATATTAACGTTAACACCAGAAATATCTCTTTTCTCACGACCTTGAAAACTCCAATTCACTTCATCATTTTCTACATCAGCAAAGTGATAAGGCGTATCACCAAATGTAGTTGTTAAAGGAACACCTAACACCGGCATTCTTTCTGATTGCAAGCCATCAAGTGCTATATTAATATCCAAATTATCATTTGGTTGAATTCTTAATTGTGCGCGATAAGACTGAGTATCTTGATTGTTTATTTCATCACTGGTATTTGGTGGGTTTTCCGTTTCAATTGGAAAAGGTAATGGAATCCCAAAAATTGGAGTACCATCAACAACTGTATTCATGGTTGTTGGTAACTGGCCTTCCGTGTAAACATTTTTTATATAACCATCCCTAGTACGAGTAGAGGCCGCGATTTTTGCACTCACTTGGTCGCTCAATGCAAAATCAACACTTAATTTCGCTTCTAGTGCATTAAAATTACCGACATTAACTGTTCCTTTACCTTCAAACTCTCCACTAGGCTTAGCAGAAACTAAACTTACCGCTCCAGCAACAGTGTTCTTACCAAATAGGGTACCTTGAGGACCACGAAGTACTTCAACTCGCTCTAAATCAACCAAATCTTGGTTAACTGAAGGTCCTTGACCAAGATAAACACCGTCAAGATAAACACCTACACGTGAATCAAAACCAATGTTACGGCTCGGAGCACCAACACCACGAATAAGAATTCTTGAATTAAAATCAGTACCTTGAGTAACGACCATATTTGGAATGAAGTCGCCTATTTCCCGTAGTTCTTGAATGCCTGTTTGATCAATTGTTTCTTGAGGGAATACTGAAATAGCAATCGGTACTTCGGTAACACGCTCAGAACGTTTTTGCGCCGTAACAATAACGACATTTGATTCCTCTTCTTCGGCCTGAGCTTCTTCAGCGGCCAGGTTAGTTCCATAAAGTGCCATGCTGACAGCTATAGAAACTAAGAGTTTATTTTGTTTTATCACGATTCAATCTCCTACGATTAGAGGTTACTACTTATAATTAATCTATTTAAAAATATTGGGAATCTTTTATAAGCCGCAAACAAGCCTATTGCGCCTGTTTTTGACTGGTCGGATGTTATTATTATTTAGCAGAGAATACTCTCCGCGTTGATGTGACTCAAGCTACTCCGACCTCTTAACATCACCTGCTTATACTATCAGATACTTATGTCAGAACACAAACACTCTATCTAACTGTTTTATAAGGATAAAATACTTTTTTGACGCATTTTGTCCAATATCGAACGAAATCGTCATTTATTGCAGCACAACAAACTTTATTTCATTGTAATATTTGGGTTTTATTCCAAAAAGGTCTTCCAAAGAGCATTGAGTCGAGTGAGTTCCTTCAATTTTTTATTACGATACCAGTAGGAAATATAAGTAAAACACCCTATCCATCCCAGACCAAATAGTATAAAAGAAGGCTCATGTAGTTTTTCTTCTCCTAAATCAAAATAAAAACTAGCACTAATCCAAAGACTATAAAATACCAATAAAGAGAGGCAAAATTTGATACTAAAATTACCAAGCTTTACACCTGCTGTTACACGTTTCAAATAAAAAGCTAAAATATCTTTGGTCGATTCACTGTCCAACTTAAATAAAGGTAAGCGTAATTTAAAATCCCAATAAACCGCATAAAAAATCACAGGAAGCATCACTAGATGCCAAACCTTTATTGCAAGCGACTCACCTTCAATCAAAACAAAAAAGATAATAAAAGGGACATAAGCAAACAGGACGATTAGATCCAATATCAAAACGGCAATCATTCTCCATGTCACCCAAGTAATCCGTTTTTTTATTTTTTGAATATCTGGCTTATAACTTTGCCAATCATTTTGCAACTCGTGCCACTCGTCAATATTCGTATTTTGTTCTTGTTGGGTCATTTTGATGTACCAGAAGCCATAAGCACTTTTAGTTTTGCCCTTGCTCGATTTAATTTTACGCCAACTAAATTAGTTGAAATCCCCAATATTTCGCCAATATCCTTATAGCTGATCCCCTCTAAAGCGAGAGCGATCAACTGTCGGTCAAACACTGGTAACTTGTGCATAGCAGAAAAAAGCCTATTCATGCGTTGGTATTTTGCTAGTTGGTCACTAGGGCAATCTTTAAGCACTAATTCCACTGTATTGATATCTTGTTTCCTAGGTTCTTTAGCATGTTTGGCCACGTGAGAAATTGCACGTTTATGAGCAATGCTTAAAATATAAGTTTTAAGACTTGATTGATGGTCAAATTTTGCGAGAGACTTCCACAAGGCGACGGAGATCTCTTGATACAATTCTTCTTGAAGAGCTTTTATGACTTCATAACTACTAACAACACGCGCAATTGCCGGATGAAATTCGGTAAGCGTTTCCTCAAAATAAGACTCGTATAGGTCTCTTTCTTTCCGTGACATATTTTCAGTAGTATTTAAAGGGTTAGTAAGTAAAGAGTAATTAAGTAAAGGGTTGTCAATAGTTGTGCTCAAAGCTGGCTGACCTAAAATGATGTTGATAGTCTTTTAGCTTAGTCAGTAGGAATAATTATTTATTACAAAAAATCTATTTATTCTTCGATAAATTCAAATCTTTTTTTCAATACGCCATCAACCATTAGAGTTTCAAAGAACATATTAAAAGGTCTCACCCATAAAGCAGCTTCACCATACAATGGACGATACACTACTAACAACTCTTCTGATTCACTATGAGTGGCAGTATCAATAACGCGATATTCAGCACCTTTATAGTGACGGTATTTTCCTGCTTTAAAAAGACTCATTTCGGGAAGGATATTTTCGTTATTATTCATGCCATACCTCTCTTTGTTGGTAACTTTCAAGATGCTTTTGAAATTCAACCAACTCTTGTTCGGAAGTATCAGGGGGCAAATTAGCAATGGCTAAATTTTGCAGTTCTATTGCTTTATCAAAATCATCTAAGGATGCCATTACCGCAGCTTGAGTATCTAAAAACATTGGAACTTTGGACATCTTTTTGTTCATTTTTTTCATCCAATAATTAGCTTTTTTCGGATTAAAAAACGCTTTATTTTTGCTGGTAGCAAAAACCCAAGCCAAATTATTGATGCTCATGGAGTGGCCTTTGGTCGCCGAACGCTTAAACCAGTTAATTGCAGATGCAATATCTTTGTCTCTGCCCTTACCGTCAAAAAACATGGTTCCGAGTAAAAACTCTGCAAGCGTATCTTCATTTTTAGCCGCTTTCAATAACCAAAAATGAGCATTTGAATAATCCTTTGCAATGCCTAATTCAAGTAAGTAAGCATTACCGACTTCTCTCATTGCACCTGTATGACCTTGCTCCGCAGCCAATAAATACCAATCAAACGCCTGTTTTAGCTCTTCACCTTGCTGTAATAGATTATAACGATAAATATGACCAAGTAACCACTGCGCCTCGACGATACCTTGTTCAGCAGAAATTTGACATTCCTTAGAAGCGACCAAATAGCTTTCAGCTTTATAGTGGTTTTGGCAAATCTCTAACTGACTTCGGATTTCTTCTTTGTCTGAGCAAGCGGATATAAGCAATCCCGCTATACTCAGTAATAAAATCCTGATTATTGAAATGAAACTGATATCCTTTCTTTTGATCATTGTTTATATTTCCGTTTAACTTTTTCTTAAATTCAAGGTTTGATCATTGAAGTGTTCGATCGAACAACATATCAATTCGAGTGTATTCATCTAACCAACTAGAAGGCTGCTTAAAGCCATGCGGCTCTACAGGGTAAATAGCCGTCTCAAAATATTTTGTTTTCTTTAATTCAATCAGCTTTTGAACCAAGCGAACAGAGTCTTTAAAGAACACATTATCGTCTACCATCCCGTGAGCTATTAATAAGGGTTTGTTTAAACCTTCTGCAAATTCAATGGGCGAGCTTCTTTCATATGCATCAGGATCAACTTGAGGCGTATTCAGAATATTAGATGTATAACCGTGGTTATAATGCACCCAATCAGTAACGGGTCTCAAGGCGGCTCCAGAAGCAAATAGCTCAGGCTCTTTGAATAGTGCCATAAATGCCATAAATCCACCGTAAGAACCGCCATAAACGCCAATCCGTTTTTCATCAACATTCATATTATCGATCAACCACTGAACACCATCTTTCATATCATGTAATTCAGGTGTTCCCATGTTTCGATAAATAGCCGTACGCCAATCACGCCCATAACCTTTAGACGCTCGATAATCCATATCCAATACAACATAACCTTTAGCCGTTAAATAATTGTGGTACATAAACTCTCTAAAATAGCCGGACCAACCTTGATGAGCATTTTGTAAATAACCAGCACCGTGAACAAACATCACAGCCGGCCTTTTTTTAGATTTATCTTGAGTCAAATCAACCGCTGGCGTGTAAAGTCTTGAATAAATAGGCTTATCAACATGACTTGATTTTACCGCTACAATTTGAGGTGCCTGCCAAGCAACTTGGGTAAAATCTTTACTCATTGTACTAGTCAATTTAATCGCTTTAGAATTTTCTTTTAAAGACTGTAAATATAACTCAGGTTTTCTAGTTAAATTCGAATGAGTGACGATTAATTGTGATTCATCCGGCGATAAAACATAGTCATTCATCCCACCAAGATCAGTTAACGGTTGACTCGTTTTTTTACTCAAATCAAAAGAATAAATTTCATAAATTCCTGGATGCTTTTTATTCGCTTTATAAAAGATTTTATTGCTATCTTGGCTAACAGTCAGATTACTAACCTCAAACTCCCCTTTTGTGACTTGACTAGCTCGCCTTTTTCCTTTCTTAATATACAAATGAGAGTAACCATCTTCTTCGGATAAATAATAAAGCGTTTGATTATCGAGCATCCAACCAAACTGGTTAAATGTCCAATCGTTTACCCAAGCATCATCATTTAACCAATGAGCGGTTTTAAGTTTTTGTTTCTCTGTGTCTAGGGTAACAATCCAACGAGTTTTATTATCATAAGAATACAAAATCATTGCTAACTGACTGCTATCATTTGTCCACTCTACACCACCATTAGCAAACCAATCATGAACATAAACCGCTCGAGGACCTTGCCTGTCTTTATATTTATAACCAATTTTTATCGCAGCTTTTTCTCTCAGTTTTTTGAGAGGATCGTCATTGATACCAGGAAGATTCGAAAGGTCAACCGGATGTTTTTTATGGTTTTCAAGATCAAATAAATAAAAAGTCTCGTTATAAGGCTTAGATGTACCCACCAAAGGTCGAACTTTTTTATCGTTGACGTAACCATCACCAGTAATAAATTCTGGCATACGATCGGCTTTGCCGGGTAATTCTGACTCAACCGTTCCCAACAGCAACCATTTTGCATCAGGCGAAAGTCTAAAGGTTTCTATTTGAATTCCCTTACCCAAATACCAAGTTTTAACCGAATGTTGTTTTAATTTTTTTGAACGTTGTTTTTGAAATTCTTTTTCATCTTGTGTCTGTTTGACATATTGAAGAAGTCTTGGTTGAGATTGCTCTAAATAATTCTTTTCTTGTTCTTTATCTGGATCTGCCGCCACCTTAAAATCAGCAATCTGTTTAGCAACTTTTGTTTTTAAATCAAAAACAAAAACCTGATGTTCTACCAAATAACTAATTATCATATCATCAACAAAGCTGGGGCGGCTTTGAGTGGCTGCATCGGAGGTTAATACGCTAATTACTTTGCTTGCAAGTTCAATAAGGTAGATATCACCCTGATAAGCAAAAACACCATGAGTCTTAGTCGGATTTAATTCTGCATTAGCACTTGCACTTTCTAGCAATTCATTTTTATCAAGTTTTTTGCTCTTCTGATCCGCTAGAGACAAACGAAAAATATCTCTATGACTATGACCGATAGCTTTTTGTTGATAGAAAATTGAATTCCCATCAAGTGACCATTGAGGCACTTCGGGGCTATTTCCCATCCAATCAGGGTCAGCCATAATTTTTTCTAGATCGAGCGATGATAATTCTTGCTGAATTGGCGATTGATTAGCGTCAGCTAAAACCACTATCGAGAAACTAGTTGAAATGATAAAAACACTGATCAGATGTAAAAACCGAATTTGCATAAGTACGAGCCTCTATATTAGAAAATAGTCGAGTAATTTAGCTAGATGATAAGGAATTTGACATCAAACTAGGCAAAGATTATTCATTGGGTGTTAGAATAACATCAATTATAATAGATGGTTAATTTATCATAAAAAGCAACATAGAGTGAGTTCAATATATTGGATCTTTCTCATTTTCTACCCAAGGATATTAAAATTGCATCATCCAGAAGACAAAGACTTAAACACCTCTGAACCTACAGAAATAACTTACCTTAAAGTACCGGCTAATAGGGGTTCTGTTTGGCTGAGTAGCGCTTATCGCTTGTTTGTTAGTTCACCCGGAGTATGGTTCGGAATTACGGGGTTTTTAATGATAATGCTGGTGATCCCCATTTTAAACAATATCGTTGCGATTCTAATGCCCCTATTAATTGGCGGTTTAATGCTTGGCTGTAACAAACAATCTAAAAGCTCACCGATTAAATTTGACCATTTATTTGAGGGGGTAAAATCAAACACAAAAGAATTATTAATACTTTCAGCTTTTTATGCCGGATTATCTGTTTTTATTACCCTAGCAACTTTTTACATCATGCTGATGTTTGGCGTCAATATAGAGCAAATAATGGCTGATTTTTTACCAAAAAATCAAGTGGGTATGACTCAAGAACAAGCATTAGAATGGATGCAAGGATTAGAAAAAGATGGAACCTTAATGAACCTTTTACTAACCCTTCTTGTTTTCTTAGCGCTCATGATCCCATTATTTATGGCGTTTTGGTTCGCGCCAGCATTGGTAGTTCTAAAAAAAGCGTCAGCAGTGCAAGCGTTAAAAATCAGCTACTTAGCCTGCAAAGATAATTTTGTCCCCTTTTTGGTTTACGGACTAGTCGCTTTCGCTTATATAATCGCATTTTTTGTTCTACTTTCTATTGTGGCCGTTTTGATACCGCCACTCGTTATCATTCTAATATTTGTGGGTTACTTAGCCATTTTTGCAATCACTTTGATTTCAATCTATACAGCGTATCTTGATATTTTTAATCCAGAAAGAAGCTTAGATGATAATCAAAATAGCGAGCAATCTGACTCGAGCATGTTGGCGTAAAGAATAAATCTGCTGGCTGAAACAATCATGCCAGCAGCATACCTTATGTCGTTAATTTCTAATGCCAATCTTTAAAGCTAATCTCTAAAATTATTATACTGAAGCGGCCATTCTAAGGATTCTTGCTTTATTAGAGCGATAACTTGTTGTAAATCATCGCGTTTTTTCCCTGTTACTCGTAATTTTTCTCCCTGAATAGCCGTTTGCACTTTTAATTTATTCGCTTTAATCAGCTTGATGATTTTTCTTGCAAGGTCGCCCTCAATACCCTCTCTTATAGCAATCATTAAATGGACGACTTTTCCATAAGCTTGAACCTCAGCTGCGTCAACACACTTAGGATCGATACTTCGTTTAATTAATTTGGTAATCAATATATCTTTTAGCTGATTAGCCTGAAATTCTGCATCTGCGGTGATTTTGACCTGTTTTTGGTCGAGTTCAAACTTTGCAGATGAACCTTTTAAGTCAAAGCGATTGTTTATTTCACGATTTGATTGATCCACCGCATTTCGTAATTCATGGATATCAACTTCTGAGACAACGTCAAATGATGGCATAACAAATTCCTCTATAATTTCTTATTGTATAGTATATGTTTAGCTATCCTATTAGACAACCGCCTATGTTATACTTGGGCAATAATTGGTGTAAATTCAATCAGTTGAAGAGCATACGCACATGCCTGTATTAGAAAACTTCGAAAAAGAACATAGTAGCGACCGACTGCATCAGCTAAATGATGCGTTGGAAAGCGGTATGTTCGTGCAAGTTAGGGCAATGTTAAACCAATTACCCGCAGCCGATGTTGCTCACATGCTGGAATCAACCCCACCAAAAGAAAGAAAGGTCTTATGGCGACTGGTTGATTCAGATAGAGAAGGTGAAGTCCTACAGTTCTTAAACGAAGATCTGTTGAAAGCTTTTGCTGAAGAAAAAGCACCCGCGGAACTTGCTGCTGCCATGGCGAATCTGGATACCGATGATCTGGCTGATATTTTAGGTGACTTACCTGACAAAGTGACCAAAGAAGTACTCGCTTCAATGGGATACCAAGATCGGATCCGAATAGAGCAAGCTCTAAAATACCCTGAAGATACCGCTGGCGGTTTGATGAATACCGATACCATTGCGGTTAGACCTGCAGTGACTATCGAAGTTGTGATGCGCTATTTGCGTATGCAAAAAGAAATTCCTAAAAATACAGATAGTATTTATGTGGTTGATACTCATGACATATTAGTTGGTACCGTTCAGTTATCCACTTTAATCACCAGCCAACCGGATCAAATGGTCGATGAAGTGGTTGATCATGAAATTAAAGCGATTCACGCATCATTACCAGATGCTGATGTAGCAAGCATATTTGAAAGACACGATTTAGTTTCCTCCCCCGTTGTTGATGATGAAGGAAAGCTGCTTGGACGAATTACCATTGATGATGTATTAGACGTCATGATAGAAGACGCGGATCACTCATTAATGAGTATGGCGGGTTTGGATGAAAGCGATGATACCTTTGCGCCAGTTTTTACCAGTGCCAAAAGAAGAGCATTATGGCTTGGTATCAATTTAATTACCGTTATTGCCGCAGCTTCATTCATCGGTATTTTTGAAAAAAGTATTCAAGCGGTTGCCGCTTTAGCAGTTCTACTACCCGTTGTTGCAAGCATGGGAGGGATTGCAGGAACTCAATCTTTAACGCTTGTCATACGCGGCATGAGTATTGGTCATATTAGTAGTAACAACTTCCGTTGGTTAGTGTTTAAAGAACTTGGAGTTAGTTTGTTAAACGGGACTCTTTGGGCTGTGGTTGTTGGAATGTCTGCTTATTTTTGGTATATCAATACTGAAAACTATGCTGTTTATGCTGTAGGGCTTGGAATATCGGTTGCTGGCGCAATGGTGATTAATTTAATTACCGGCGCAGTTATTGGCGCGATGTTACCGATGATTTTAACCAAAATGGATATTGATCCAGCCTTGTCTGGCGGGGTCATTTTAACCACAGTAACCGACATGGTTGGTTTTATTTCTTTCTTGGGATTGGCGACTATTTTTGTTGCTTGAAGATAATGCGTACCAATAATTAATATTCGTTACCTTCCTCAAAGTATTCTTGATTTCCGTTGTCATTATCAAAATCTTCTTCTGAATCTGGCATTTTACTCATAACCCAATCAAGGTTATCTCTAACAAACTTTTTATCTTCCTCAGAAGCAGCCTTAATCGCACCTAAGATCTCTGCCCTTTGAGCTTTTGACTCTTCTAGATTTACTTCCATAGATTTTATTACATCAGCCGACACTCCTTGACGCTTCATGTTTTCTATACTTTCTTCCAACAATAAAACCATTTGACTGAGCCCTTGTTCAGCTGAGACTTGTCCTTCTTGTGCACTAGAGAGCCCACCCATAATTCTTTTAAAAATAGCCTCCATTTCTTTCAAACTGCTTATATTTCCAGATTTCAAAATTGCCTTTATTTCTGGATATGCCGGAGAAGATTCAAGATATTTCATTGATTTGTCTTGTTCAGATGAGCTAAACTCGTCCATTTTCGAAAAAACTTCAGGATATTTACCTTCAAGAGAATCAAGTTTTTCTGATGCTAAAAAAACAGCTTCAATTAACTCTTTACTTAAGGGTTGAGCAGACACACTTAAAACCTGTAAACTAAAGATTATCGCTAAAAGTAAATATTTCATAAAGTTCTCCATTCAAATTAATCTGATTAGTAAATATAAAAATTATCTAACCAATACAGTCATTCTAACTAAAACTCATAAACAAACAACTTATTATCCATCCCATATAGCTCAACCATCGACTCATATTTAAAACCTAATGTTTCTAAGAGCTTAATTGAAGCAGCATTACTTGGACTAGTTACCGCAATAATTCTTTTCAATCCATGTTCAGCATTAGCATTTTCTAGAACAGCTTGAGCAGCTTCCTTAGCATACCCCTTCCCTTCATACTCGGACAAAAGTGCATAACCAATATCAACATCATCAAGCTCTTCTCGCTTAATCAATCCACACATTCCAATCGGGGCAATAGAATCTTTCAGTTCAACCATACTTAATCCAAAACTGAATTTTTGATAACTTGCGTAAGGACCAGATTCTAAATAGTTAATTGCGTCTTGTTTATTTCTTACACCTTTATCAACAATATTTTCGATAAAGGAAGGTTCGTTCAAAAGCTTGATAATGAAGTCAGTATCATTTTCATTGAAATGTCTAATTCGTAACCTTGGAGTTTCTCTGACAATCATTTCGTTGATTCTCTTAACTTAACAAATTAATCCAAATAACACAGCTTTATAATGTTCCGATCAACTTATCAATGTGTTTTCTGGAATCTACAATAAAGCCTTCTAATAAGCTCACATAATCTTCATCAGTAAATTTGGTAACTATTTTAAAATAGGTATCTTTGCCTGCAGTTTCACCTGACTTAATTTGATTCTTATATTCTATCCAAACATCAAATATTCCATCACCATGAGGAAAACGATCCCGAACTAATTTGTCAATGGAATGATGGATAAGAAAACCACAATTATAATGCAGCTTGAATTTTTTATTTTTGGTCGCCTCATTCAAAGAAGTATCCATAACACCATTTCTACATTTTTTCTTAAACTTATCTAATCTGTACTGATAATAATCATCTAATTCTGGGTTCAATGATTTTAAAGCTTCCAAAGCAAACTTATCAGCACCACCTTCATGTAACCAAGCATGGTTACTATCTGTCGAATATGAATTCTCCTTTTGGTAAAGATGTGCCACTTCATGAGCAAAAAACCAAACCATATCATTTCGAAATATTTCATTTTTAACATGCTTTTCTAAATCCAGCCCTGACCAATGCATAAATATCTGATTGGGAAGTACTCCACCTTGAGTGCTTACACCTTCATGATTAACTTTTTCATAAGATGCAAACAATGATGGCTTTTCATAGACCTTTCCAAACTTAGAGACAAAGTAGTCCATCATTTTAGGCAATCTATTAGATAAAGCATTTTTAAGTTCTTTAGGTAATTGCCTATCAATTAAAGCGATGACATGTTGGCTATCGATAGATTCTTGATTACCAACATAAATATAACTTCCACTATTATTCCCTTGCCACGATGCATTAGAAGCATAAATCTTTCCGTTAACTAATATATGTTCTAATTCAGGAACTCTCAGCTCCATATTCCATCGATAATCAACGTCTAAATCGCATTCTTCTACACATGCGAAAAATCGACCATCATGAACAAGCATACCTCCGTCAGAAAATGGGGAAAAGGGTGCATAATCTTTAGGCAGTGGAGTATAGCTTGGCTCAAGAACGAAACTTACCTGACTAAAAACACTATTATCTCTTCTCTTTATAAATTCGTGATTATCAATATATTCGATCATGAAATCACTTGATACCGGCTTCCAACGTTTAACTCTTGCATCATTTGGATTACGGAGAAATGCGATTTTAGAACCCGGTTTTATTAATCTATATTCAACCGTCCATTGACCTTCTTCTGATTTAGTCAAAAACGTATCAACAGCTTCAGCTGCAAAAACACTTTGATAAAACAAACAGCTGAAGAAAAAAGAAGTCATTATTTTCATAAGTTCCCTTTAAAAAGTTATTTAATTAATTAGGTTTCGCTTTGGACAAAAACCGATCCAAATGGTTCGCAAATGCTTGCCTATCACCCTGGCTTAAAGGTGGCGGCCCACCGGTATGTTCGCCACTCGCTCGCATGGTATCTAAAAAATCACGCATGTTTAACCGGGCACGAATATTATCGCTGGTATGAAGTTCGCCGCGAGGACTTAACGCATGAGCACCTTTTTCAATCACTTCTGCGGCAAGAGGAATATCGCTAGTGATGACTAGATCGCCAGCTTCAACGAGTTTAACGATTTCATCATCTGCCACATCAAAACCAGAAGTGACTTGCATCATTTTTATAAATGGCGATTTAGGTTTTGATATCGATTGATTAGCGACCAAGGTTAATAATGTTTGGGTTCGTTGCGCGGCTTTGAATAAAATTTCTTTGATAACCACCGGACACGCATCGGCATCGACCCAAATTTTCATAGCCCTAACCCTCTGAAAAATTAATTAGCTGATTTTTGTTGATATGATATCTTTTTATTGAGCCGCGACTTTGTATTGAGTTTCTATTTTTTGTTCGGCTTCCATTTTCTGTTGTTCAGCATATTCTTCAACTTGTTTCCAAACACGAATTAAATTACCAGACAGAATATTTTCGATGCCTTGTTCGCCATAACCTCTATCAATAAATCCTTGGACAAGATTTGGATAAGTACTAACATCTTTTAAATCAACTGGTAGAGTATCACCGACGCCATCATAATCAGAACCAATACCAACATAATCAATTCCAGCAATTTTTACAACGTGATCAATATGTGTATCAGTGATAAGGTATTTTTGGGTGGCGGCTTTACAGTTAAAGAAAAAATTTACCTAATATATTTTTTATAAATTATGAAACTCGTTTAATGTTAGCACCCATCAGCTGTAGTTTTTCTTCGATACATTCGTAACCACGGTCAATATGATAAATTCGGTCAACAACGGTACTTCCTTCTGCAACTAGCCCCGCAATAACCAAACTCGCAGACGCACGTAGATCTGTCGCCATGACTTGAGCGCCTTTTAAATTATCGACGCCAGTACAAATTGCATTATTGCCTTCAATTTGAATATCAGCTCCCATTCGCTGCAATTCACTCACATGCATAAAACGGTTTTCAAAAATTGTTTCGGTGATCACTCCTGTTCCCTCAGCAATCACATTAAGTGCAGTAAATTGTGCCTGCATATCAGTAGGAAATCCCGGATAAGGAGCTGTTTTAACATTAACCGCTTTCGGTCTGCGCCCTTCCATGTCTAACTCAATCCAATCTTTGCCGGTGGTAATCTTTGCACCTGACTCTTTTAATTTTAACAATACCGATTCTAAGATTTCAGGATTCGTTTCTCTTACTTTTACTCGCCCGCCAGTCATTGCAGCAGCTACAAGGTAAGTACCTGTCTCGATTCTATCTGGCAAGACGTCATGATGCGCACCGACTAACTTATCAACACCTTCAATAGTAATGATGTCAGTACCTGCACCGGTGATTTTCGCTCCCATGGCAATCAAATAATTTGCCACATCAACCACTTCAGGTTCACGTGCGGCGTTTTCTAAAATAGTGGTTCCCTTGGCTAAGGTCGCTGCCATCAATAAATTTTCGGTTGCTCCAACACTCACGATATCCATGCAGATCCTTGCACCTTTTAAACCGTTTTCAGCTCTAGCTTTTACGTAACCATCAGTCACATCAATAGTTGCCCCCATGGCTTCCATTCCTTTGATATGCAGATCAACTGGACGAGAACCGATTGCACAGCCTCCCGGAAGCGAGACATCAGCACGACCAAACCGCGTTAAAAGAGGGCCGAGCACCAATATCGACGCACGCATCGTTTTAACTAAATCATACGGAGCTTCGAAAGTTTTAATGCTACTGGTATCAATTTCTACCGTCATATTTTCACCCAATGTCATGGAATTACCCATTACACCAAGGAGTTCTAAAGTAGTCGTTACGTCATTTAGATGAGGAACATTACCAATAGTGGTTGGTCCTTCCGCTAAAAGAGTAGCCATTAAAATCGGTAACGCGGCATTTTTAGCACCAGAAATACGAATACTCCCGTCTAATCGGTTGCCACCAATAATTTGTAATTTATCCATAGGTATCTACTCAATATAGAATTAAAACTAAAGCTTGCTTGCCTCTTCGGGCGTGATTGTTTTTAATGACAAGGCATGTAGTTCACCGCTGGCAATTTGTTCTTGCACCATAGCGTAAACCATTTGTTGACGTGCAACCGCCCTTTTACCTTCAAATTGTTCAGAAATAACAAATGCTTCAAAATGATGCCCATCGCCGGTAACTTCTACTGATTGGCAGTCTAAACCATTTTCAATCAATGACTTAATCTCTAACTCTGTCATTTATACTTCTCATCTTTAAGTTAATGTTGATAACGAGCGGTATTGTACCTGAATATAAGCCAACTAAGAATAGACAGCTACTATGACCTCAGCTTATTTTACGAAACAAGCATCTTGAAGTGGAACAGGTATCAACTCTTCCGTATAATGCCGTGCTTTGTTTCAACAAGCCTATAATTTTTTTTAATCAAGTTAACGACTTGAAACAAATTTTTGCTTGCTACTAATATAAAGAAACAACATTATACATAAGAATCTTCTCCAATTAATGCAACAAATCCCTTGTTACGAAATTAGAATTGATTCCAACAAAAACTGGAGAATCAAGTAGTTACATGCTTCTATATTTTGCAATGGTGTTATGTGGAATATCCTTACTCGTGTGGAGTGCAGATAGATTTACCGATGGTGCTGCCGCGATTGCCAGAAACATGGGGATCTCTCCACTGATTGTTGGATTAACAATTGTCGCGATGGGCTCCTCTGCACCAGAGGTTTTTGTCTCAATTAAATCCGCACTAAATGGTACGCCGGAACTCGCATTAGGAAACGCCATTGGGTCAAATATAGCCAATGTAGCGATGGTTCTTGGAATATCTGCTATGGTGCTCCCTCTTAAAATTCAGTCAGCAACCTTAAAACGAGAAATTCCGATTTTATTTGGCTTTATGGTGTTGGCACTAGTTTTGATGATAGATTTAACCTTATCCGCCATGGACGGGACAATATTATTATTATCTCTCGCGGCCTATTTATTTTGGTTAGTAAAAACCGCTAAAACAAGAAAAATACAATCTGACCGTATGTTGAAAGAAATAGTCGATGAGCTTCCCGATCAAATGCCTAATGGCCGAGCCATCTTCTGGGTTATCTTGGGGCTAATACTATTACAAATAAGCTCTAACTTATTGGTTATTGGAGCAACCAATATAGCTTATCAGTATCAAGTGAGTAATTTTATTATCGGAATTACAATTGTTGCGGTTGGGACTAGCCTCCCTGAGCTAGCAGCTTCTATTAGCGCTGTATTAAAAGGCGAACACGAACTAGCTATTGGAAACGTCATCGGTTCAAATATTTTTAACCTATTAGCGGTATTAGGAATACCCGGCTTAATTCAAATCGTACCTATCTCGTCAGATATTCTTCGATTAGACTACGCATTGATGTTTGGCTTAACCATAGCCATGTCGATTATGGCATGGGGGCGAAAGGGAAAACCTGGAGAAATTAGCCGCTTAGAGGGGGGGTTATTGCTACTTTGTTTTATCGGATATCAAACTTATCAGTTGGTAGTTAATACCTAAATCGAGCTTTTTTAAAATGCTTTTGTTGAATCAGCGCATTAGGTGTTTTTTCTGATAAACTATAGCTACAACGATAAAACAGCAGGCCTCCAATTATTTGCTGTACAGATTTAGGCACTATCAGTCACATGGTCGATAAACAATCTAACTATAACTTTATCTCCCTCGGTCAAGCGGTTGTTAAAATCGAGCAACAAGCCTTGTCACTACTCGTCAGCAAAATTAATCATGATTTTGCTAAAGCTTGCGAATTATTACTCGCCTGTGAAGGTCGAATAGTGGTTATTGGAATGGGAAAATCTGGCCATATCGGTAACAAAATCGCTGCAACTTTAGCGAGCACAGGTAGTCCCGCATTTTTTGTTCATCCTGGAGAAGCAAGTCATGGTGATCTGGGAATGATTACCGATAAGGATGTTGTATTAGCTCTATCAAATTCTGGTGAGACAAACGAAATCACAACCCTATTACCAGTTATAAAGCGACTCAGCGTTCCGCTAATCAGTTTAACCGGCAACCCTAACTCCTCATTAGCAACTTTTGCCGATGTAAACCTTGATACAGGGGTTGAAAAAGAAGCTTGTCCGATGAATTTAGCACCGACAGCTTCGACAACAACGGCATTAGTCATGGGAGATGCGCTAGCGGTAGCCTTGTTAGAAACAAAAGGCTTTACTGAAAATGACTTTGCTTTGTCTCACCCTGGCGGTAGCCTTGGTCGACGACTATTATTAAAAGTTGAAGACATCATGCATACAGGCGAACAAGTACCGGTTGTAAGTGAAAATACGAGCGTCAGTGACACCTTAATTGAAATGACCAATAAACGTTTAGGTATGACTTGTATCATCAATGATGAAAGTTCACTTTGTGGTATTTTTACCGATGGTGACCTGAGGCGAACACTTGCAAAAAATCTCGATCTCAATTCTACAGCAATAAAAGATGTAATGACCCTAAAGGGTAAAACTATCGAGGGTGAAAAATTAGCCGTCGAAGCAATCAATTTAATGGAAGAAAACGCCATCACCAGCCTAGTCATTGTCGATAAAAACAACCGCCCGATAGGCGCGCTTAACATGTATGATTTACTTAAAGCCGGAGTCGTTTAATGTTGCTTTCAGATTATCCCAACCCCGTTTTAGAAAAAGCCAAGGCAATTAAACTGCTTATCTGTGATGTTGATGGCGTTTTGAGTGATGGCAAAGTTTATTATTCTAATCAAGGCGAAGAAATCAAAAACTTTAACATTAAAGATGGCCTCGGAATTAAACAATTACTCAATCATGGTATACAAGTGGCAATTATTACAGGTCGACAATCAAAAATTGTTGAACGAAGGGCAAATGAACTAGGTATTTCTTTTATTTATCAGGGTAAAAGCGACAAACAATCAGCCTATCAAGAAATTATCAATCGATTAAATATAGAACAACAACAAGTCGCACATGTTGGAGACGATTTGCCCGACTTACCTTTGATGCTTCGCTCTGGTCTCGGTTTTTGTGTTGCCGATGGTCATTATTTTGTAAAAGAAAAGGCCGATTGGACGACTAAAGCAAAAGGTGGCCAAGGTGCGGTAAGAGAAATATCAGACTTACTGTTACAAGTACAAGGAAAGCTCGAATCTATTCACCAACAATATATTAACCAGCCGCAATAATTAATAAATGAATCGCTTAAAACTCAATCGTTGGTTAATCAGTCTCTTAGCAATCATCATGCTCGGACTGGTTTTTTGGCCAGACGATTATGCGCCATCTAATCAAGAAAATGTTAGTTCTTCTGAGTTTGATTATTTTATGGAAGACGTTGTTATCCATCAGTTTAATTCCAATGGTGAACCAACGAATAAACTAATAGCCAAACGAATGGAGCACTCCATTGAACAATCTACTTCAAAGCTGTCTAACCCCAAGATCGTTTACGGAAAAAGTGATTCAGGTGAATGGCAAATATCTTCTGAAAAGGGAGAGCTCCTTGATGGGAAAATTGTAAAATTAATTAATCAAGTTAATATTGAAGATCGCTTAATTAATAAGCAAACTGAAACAAGTATTACCACTAAAAATTTATCTATCGATTTGGAAAAAAACATCGCCTTTACAGAGAATTTGGTGTCGATTAAAAATCCACACTTCCAAACAAAGGGAACAGGCATGGAAATAAATTTTGACCAAGAGATTATTCAATTGAAATCAAATGTAAAAACTGAAATCTATCAGAATAAGGCTAATTAAGATGAGTCGTGTATTTTTATATCTTCTATTTTTTAGTTTATTAATATCTAATCCATTATTTTCATCAGAAGAACTAAACAACGATAACCAAAAAAGTCAAAATATTACATTAAATAGTGACAGTTTTGATCTCGACGGTAAAACAGGCATTTTTAAACATTGTGGTAACGCAACGCTAACACAACTGGGACTGTCTATTGTTGCAAATTGCCTAACCGGTAAAAAACTGAAAGATGGAAACTATGAATTTATTGTCGCTCAAGGTAACCCTGCTCAATTAACTCAAACATCTCAGGTTAAAAATGAAACACTAAACGTATCAGCAAATATCATTGAATACATCATTCCGAACCAACAATTTAATATTATTGAAAATGCTGCACTTAAAATTGTTTCCGACAAGCGTGATAGTATTGAAATAACAGCTAACAAAATTCAATTGGATAATAAAAGTCCTGAAAATAGGGACATAACAGCCACCGGAAAACCACTCAGAATCGAATTGTTGGAATTAGGCAAAACTGATTTGAAAGCTGAAGCAAAGAAACTTCATTTTAATACCCAAAACTCGGATCTGGAGTTATCGGATGACGTGGTTGCACATTTAGAACTCGGACAAATTTCCGCCGGAATATTTAAATACAACAGTAAAACGAAGATCTCTAGTTTTAAAAAATCAGACGACCAACAAGTTGAAATCATTCAGAAAAAGAAAGAACAAAAATGACAACATTATCTGCAAAAAATTTAGCTAAAATTTACTCTGGAAGAAAAGTTGTTTCCGATGTTTCCTTTGAGGTCAGTTCAGGAGAAGTTGTCGGTCTTTTAGGGTCAAATGGAGCAGGTAAAACGACCTCTTTTTATATGGTTGTAGGATTAGTTCAAGCTGATGGTGGAAAGGTTTTTCTGGGTGATAAAGACATTACTTTGAGTCCCATGCATCAACGAGCTAAAATGGGTGTTGGTTATTTGCCGCAAGAAGCCTCAGTGTTCAGAAAAATGACTGTTGAAAATAATCTGCTTTCAATTTTAGAACTTAATACCAGCCTTAGTAAAAGTGAGCAATATGACAAAATGATGTCTTTGCTTGAAGAGTTTAAAATTACTCACATTAAACAAAACTTAGGAATGAGCTTATCTGGTGGAGAAAGAAGACGAGTAGAAATAGCGCGTGCATTAGCAAATGAGCCTGATTTTATTTTGCTCGACGAACCTTTTGCTGGAGTCGATCCTATTTCTGTCGGAGAAATAAAAGATATCATTAGACACTTAAAAGATAGAGGATTAGGCGTCTTGATAACCGACCACAATGTCCGTGAAACATTAGACGTTTGTGAAAGAGCTTACATCGTAGAATCTGGTCATATTTTAGCCAAAGGTCATCCAGAAGAAATATTAAAAAATTCAGATGTTCGAAAAGTTTACCTTGGGGAAAATTTCAAGATATAAACTGACAATCCTGCGCTACTTCTCTTCAACTTTTTCTCTTCTAACCCTTTGATATAAAGTATTTTTTAACTAAACACCTTGTATCATCTTTTTGTGATTAAGATCATTGAATTGTCACAAACTAATCGCCATACTAACTGCTAAAGGATAAACAATCGCTAAATATATTTGGTAAAATAATCCGTTAGAGTTAGCGAAAAATCGGTCTTGTGTTCAAAATAACTGCTATAGTTAAACAGTGAGATAGGAATAAATCTGTTGTAGAAGAAACGCTAAATCTTCGCCGGAAAATAATATTAATGAAACAATCCTTACAGCTTAAGATCAGTCAGTCTCTAACCATGACGCCGCAACTCCAGCAGGCGATAAAGCTGTTACAACTGTCAAGTCTTGATCTAGAAGCAGAAATCCAAGAAGTACTTGAATCTAATCCTTTGTTAGAAGTAGAAACACCTCAAGAAGATAATGCTAACGAATCCAATCAACTAGAAAATCAAGACTTCGATGAAACAACTAACTCTACCTCTGTTGAAGACAGAGACACCACTGAAGCCATCAAAAATGAAAAAATTGAAACTGAGATGGCATCAGATACTCAGTGGGAGGATTGGGGTTATGTTTCACAAAGTAGCAATCAAAAATCAGATGATTCAAACACTTTTGAATACCAAGGTGAAACTAGCGATAGCTTAAGAGATCAGCTGATTTGGCAAATCAACATGAGTACCCTGTCTGAGACAGATAGAACAATTGCGCTAATTCTAATTGATTCGATTGATGATTCAGGATTTATGCAAGCTGATCTTGAAGATGTTTTAGAGATGGTCAATCAATCAGATGATAAAAGTGTAAGTTCCCTTGATGAGAATGACGAATCGCTTATTCAGATAGAAGAAATAGAAACCGTTTTACACTTTATTCAAAGCTTCGACCCTGCCGGAATTGGTGCGAGAAACCTACAAGAATGTTTACTAATTCAGTTAGATCGTATTAATCAACAAGACCAAGAACATACATTGGCAAAAAGCGTCATTACTCGTCAGTTTGATTATCTTGCAAGTCGAAACTACCGGCAGATAATGAAGAGCTTGAATCTGAATGAGCAACAATTGAAAAAAGCAATTGACCTAATTCAAACCTTAAATCCACGCCCAGGAAATCAGCTAAATGAAAATAATGCTCAGTATATAAAGCCAGACGTGTATGTCAGAAAGGTTGAAAATGGACAATGGAAGGTAGATCTCAACCCTGATAGTACTCCCAAGCTTCAAATTAACAAGGAATATGCCAACCTGATTAAGCGTGCCGATAACAGCGCCGATAACCAATTTTTAAAGAATAACTTTCAAGATGCCAAGTGGTTTATCAAAAGTCTTCTCAGCCGAAACGATACATTACTCAAGGTAGCCACTTCAATTGTAGAGAAACAAATTGGTTTTCTTGAATATGGTGAGGAGGCGATGAAACCTTTGGTGTTACACGATATTGCCGAAGAAGTAGAAATGCATGAATCAACGATTTCTAGAGTGACAACACAAAAATTTCTCCATACACCGAGGGGTATTTTTGAGCTTAAATATTTTTTCTCAAGCCATGTTGGCACCTCTTCTGGAGGAGAATGTTCTTCTACTGCTATTCGCGCCGTCATTAAGAAACTAGTTACCGCCGAAAATCGCGCCAAACCGTTAAGTGACAGTAAAATCGCAAATCTACTTAAAGATCAAGGGATTAAAGTCGCAAGACGTACTGTTGCCAAATACCGTGAAAGTATGGCAATACCGCCATCGAATGAACGAAAAGCTCTGCTATGAGTCATAAAATTATGCAGATCATTAAAAGAACGAATCATAACAATTAGTCAGTTACAAAGATGGCTAAGTATTTTAGAATAAACAAAATTGCAGATTAAACAGTTGATTTAACAAGCCACTTAACTAATCGCATGTTAGGTAAAATTTGATAATAAAATCAGCTGGTTATAAAGCGCTTTTTCCATCAACAATAGAAGGAAGTAAAACTATGCAAATTAACCTAACGGGTCACCATTTAGATCTAACTGATGCTTTAAGAAACTACGTTAATGAAAAATTTCAACGTTTAGAAAGGCATTTTGATCACATTAATAATGTCCATGTCGTTCTTGAAGTTGATAAAGTTCGACAAAAGGCAGAAGCTAAGCTGAATGTAACCGGAGGGGAAATTTTTGCGACCAGTGAAGAAGAAGTGATGTACGCGGCAATTGATTCATTAGTTGATAAGTTAGACCGACAGGTCATCAAACACAAAGAAAAAATGCAACGTCATTAGTTTTCTTATCCCTTAAAGGTATTGAAGACAATAAGGGTTTTCAATACCTTTTTACACTCTATTTATGCTCTCAATTTCGTTATTTTGTCCTGAAACAATGTCTAACTATTTATCCTAGAATAATAGATACAAATAGTTGGTATCCAGAAAACTAACTATGTTAAAATCACGAAAAGTCGTATCTGACGCTTACTAAATATCCGTAACAATTAATGAATATTCGCCAACTATTATCACCTGATGCAACCTTAGTTTGCAGTCAAATATCTAGCAAAAAGAAAGTACTAGAAAAAGTCAGCGAAATTATTGCGACAAATACTGATGCTACTGAAAAAACCATTTTTGAAAGTTTGATCGCTCGAGAAAAATTAGGTACCACAGCCCTTGGCAATGGTGTCGCAATTCCTCATGGCAGAGTAGCTAACTGCGATAAAGTGACGGCGGTATTTTTATTGCTCGAATCCGCTATTGATTACGATGCGCCAGACAAACAAGCGGTTGATATCATATTTGCAATCATTGTTCCTGACGAAGCCCATGAAGAACACCTCCGACACTTGGCCTTCATCGCAGAAATACTTTCACAGCAAAAAATTCTTACTAAAATTAGACATGCCCACTCGGGAGAAGCACTGTTTGAAATTCTTGAAAAAGCAACAGAACATTAAGGTTAAATAGAGGAAAAAATGATGAAAAGGATATTTGTTAGCGGTCGTTCAGGTTCAGGAAAAACAGTTGCATTAAGAGCTCTAGAAGATCAAGGTTTCTATTGTGTCGATAATATCCCTATCAAATTAATTCCAGAACTACTAGAACAAACGGAAAAACAGTACCCCGAGCTCGCTATCGGAGTTGATGCTAGAAATATTACAGCGACAGCTGATGAATTTGATCAAATCATGCAATTTGTTCAAACCAAAGGAAATGAGTTCCAAGTCATATTTATTGACGCTAACGAAGCAACCCTATTAAAACGATTTAGTGAGACTAGAAGACGTCACCCTCTCACGGCGGAAGGGCTTTCTTTGTCTGAAGCTATATCTGAAGAAAAAAAACGATTAGAACCAGTTGCAAGACATGCTCAACTAGTGATCGATACCACCACCAAGACGCCTCACGAGCTTTGCCAAACAATTATTAAACGAGTTATCGGCGAAAAAGAAACTCAGCTTAGTTTACTTTTTAAATCTTTTGGATTTAAAAATGGTGCTCCCACTGATGCAGATTTTGTATTTGATGCGCGCTGTTTACCCAATCCCTATTGGGAGCTCGAATTAAGACCTTTTAACGGTCGAGACAAACAAATTATTAGTTATCTTGAAGATTTACCTTATGTGCAAGAATATTTTTGGCAGTTGAAAACCTTTTTACACACTTGGATACCTCGTATTGAAGAGGGTAACCGAAATTACCTAACCGTAGCTATAGGATGTACCGGTGGACGACATCGCTCAGTTTATATGGTCGAGAAACTAGCCACGCATTTCTCTAGCGTCTATCAAGATACTCAAATAAGACACCGAGAACTAAAAATAAATATCGAATGAATCAAAACCAAGAAACTACAATTTTTGTTACCTGTATCATCCCAAATATCAAGGGATTACATGCTCGTGCTGCAGCTAAAATAGTCTCTTTATCAAGTCAATTTGATTGCAATATGATTGTTAGCCACAAAAACAAGTCAGTTTCCAGCCTTAGCCTAATTAAACTGCTCACACTTGATGCACCAAAAGGTTCTGAAATTACAATATCAGCAACAGGTAAACAAAAAGAATGCGCAATAAAAAAAATACAGGAGTTAATCCTGAATGGCTTTGGTGAATAGCTGACAAACCAAATTAATCATTCTCAGATTGAACCGTTTCCACTAACCAATTAATAAATGCTTTAACTTTAGGGCGTTCCGCAGACTCAATTGGACAGACTAAATCATAAGAATAATCACTTTCCATTACCATTTCAAAAGGTTGTATCAACCGGCCTGCTTCAACTTCCGGCTTAGAAAGAACCAGATGACCCATAGCGATACCCTGCCCAAATACTGCAGCCTGTTGAACCATACTAGAATGACTAAAAATAGAACCTCGATTTAAATCAATTCCTTTAACGCCAGCAATCTTTAGCCACCGTTTCCAATCAGCGGTGCTGAAATCATGTAATAAATTGTGATGTTTAAGATCTTCAACTGAATTTAATGGAAACTTATCTTGTAAAAGAGTCGGTGAACAGAGCGGTGTCAATTTTTCATTCAATAAGGTAACACTGTGTAAACCTGGATAATTGTCAATTTCATAGTAAATTGCAATATCAATATCTTCCTGGAAAAAATCAACTCGATCATCACTAGCTTTTAAACGAACTTCAATTTCCGGATAAATTCTACTAAAGTGTGATAGACGAGGAATTAACCAAGAGGTTGCAAAAGTTGGTACAACACTCACCGTTAAAGGTCCGCCTACGCTTTGGGATTTTATCTGATCAGTGGCAGCTATTAAGGTTTCAAAAATATCACGAATTTTAGGCCAATAATTTTGCCCTTCGTCAGTGAGTAATAACTTACGGTTACGCCTAATAAATAAAGGGAAGCCAAGAAATTCTTCTAATGATTTGATCTGGTGACTAATCGCAGCTTGAGTAACAAATAATTCGTCTGCGGCTCGAGTAAAACTTAAATGCCTTCCAGCAGCCTCAAAAGCGCGCAAACTCTTTAGTGGAGGAATTCGTCTCGGCATAAACTATTTAACCACATCAATAAGAAAACAAAAGTCAATTCGGATAAGTTTTTCTAATGATTAGGATTATAAATGATCGTTTGAAAGAGCACAAATTAAGCGTATAGTACGCACCATATCTGATTGTCATGTAGATTTATTTCCTTGCAGGTTGATATATCCAAATAAACCAAGGAACTTTGTTGGTTAAGATGGAATTGAAGTTAAGTTCGCTAGCGCTTTTTAACTTCACTAGCTAAACGATGAAGTTTAGATGCCCTAGGGTTATTTATAATCTCATCAATGTAAGAGCTTATTTCGAGTGTTATTTTTTTCTGTTTTAACAGAATTTTATTAGTGGATGTTGTGATTTCCTACCCCTTTTGGTTCAAAAGCATCACATCAAAATTGCTAATCTAGCCTACTTTTTAGTAGGCTTTTTTTTATCATCAATTTAATATTTAAAAAAATATATTACGCATTTCCATCGAATTGATAGATAATCATTATACAAATTGATATTTTGATTAAATACCCCGATTTGATGAACCAATTACGAGCGTAGCTTATGAAATACCAAACTCATCTAACCAACAGTCTCATCATGGTTCAACCAATTGATTTTGGATATAACGAGCAAACCGGTGAAGATAACGAGTTTCAAAATCGGCCAAGCTCACATCAAATCACAAGCGTTCGTGAACAAGCTAATAAGGAGTTTGAGCAAAGTGTTGAAATACTAACTAGCGCAGGCATTGACCTATTAGTATTAGGTAAGTCACATACGGACAAAACGCTTCCCGATGCAGTGTTTCCCAATAACTGGTTTTCAACCCAAAGTAATGGCAATCTAATCATCTATCCCATGAAAACTCAGAATCGACAAGATGAAGTGCAAGTTTCTCAGCTGATAACTTTAGCTAACAAAAATAATTATCAAGTAAAAGAAACAATTGACCTAAGGCAATCATTTGATGAAAAAAAACCTCTTGAAGGAACTGGCTCTCTGATTTTCCATCATCCGAGTAATCGGTTATTTGCGGCAATCTCAGAACGCTGTGTCGAATCATCACTAGAGAATTTTGCTAACCAGTTTGGTTATGAGTTATTCAAGTTTGAAACAACTAGCCAACAGGGCAGCCCTATTTATCACACCAATGTTTTGATGTCCTGTGGTGAAGATTTTGCGGTAATTACCAAGGACATTATTAGTCTCTCTCAACAAGAATATATACTCAATGGGTTATCTGACTGTGTTAATGAAATACTTATTATTAACGAACAACAAATGACTGAAAATTTCTGTGGGAATATTCTTCAACTTAAAGATAATGACAATCAGCCAATAATCGTTTTATCCAGCTCTGCTTATAAAGGTTTCACCCCTCGACAAATAAAGCAATTGGAACAGCAAGGTAGTTTAATTATCTTACCCATTCCAACAATCGAGAAGGTTGGCGGGGGAAGTGCTCGCTGCATGCTTGGTGAAAATTTCTTACCCAAAAACTGTTAGAGCAACTCAGAACGAGCAATACCATAACCTAAACGACAATTTTTATCTCTATTACGAATCAACACCGTTCCATTTATGCACTTCCAACGAACCTGAGAATCTTTTTTATAAGGCTCTAAAATAATCGTTTGATTTGATAAAATACTCCCCTGATCTGAGAATGTTAAGGTGACATTGTTACTTCCAATACTCATATTCACTAATACTTCGCTGTCAGCCATATCTGCGTGTTCAAAATCAACTCGCAAAGTTCGAGTACTAGATGTTAATCTGCCTTTCGCCTCAAATTCACTTTCAAGTGACTCTGAATTCCGAGCAAACTCTTTAAGAGTCAAATTAAACAACTTTTGTGCAGCTAATTCAGGGTCACTATAAAAGCTATAACCAATTCCGCCACCAATCAAGACAATGAGAAACAAAAATATTGATAGGTTTTTAGCCATAAGGTTTTTTCCAGATTAGTCAGAATGATTTTTGAGTCTTTTCAATTAAGCATCCAAATATAGCATATATACCGATTCTACCTGAAGGTGCAAACAAAATTCGGCAATACTGTCAGATAACATCTAAACTTACACAATCAATATCAATTAAAAACTCAAATTTAATCAATTAGTTATGACACTTCCATCATTACAAGGTTATAAAATCAAACAACAAATGGCTGCAGGAGGTATGGCAAAAATTTATGACGCCATTCAAATATCTCTTAATAGACCGGTTGCAATTAAATTTTTGAGTCAAACATTACTCGATCACCACGAAGCAATTTCTTTATTTGAACATGAATCACTTATTATTGCTCAGCTGAATCACCCCAATATTGTACAAGTGATCGACAAAGGAATATCGACTGACTCACAACCCTATTTTGTGATGGAAAAAATCAATGGGATTGATCTATCAGAATTAATTACTGGGGCAGAATTACCTTTTAGAAAAAAAATTGATATTGCAATACAGATTAGCAAAGGCTTAGCTTATGCACACAAAAACGGTGTTATTCATCGAGATATTAAACCGGCTAATATTATAATTGACCAGCATGGTAATGCCAAAATTCTTGACTTTGGTATTGCCCTATCTGAGAGCGCAAAAAAGAATCAAACTCAAAAAACAACCGTTGTGGGCACTCTCGGTTATATCGCACCTGAACAAGAAAACGATTACGCGCAAGCAACAATAGTCAGTGACATATACTCCTATGGTGTTTTACTAAAAAATCTTTTTTCACAAAATATTCAAGGTAATGAAAATACTTTAGAAAAAATAAAACAACTGCCTAAGCCACTGATTGAATTAATTAACCAATGTACGGACTCCGATCCAGCAAATCGTTTTTCATCTTTGTCAGAAGTAAGAGACTTATTACTAAGATTTTCTCAAGGTAGTCATTTAACCAAAAGTAAACTAGAAGAAGCTCATCAAGATACGCAAGATTTAAGTGCTCAATTTAATCTCCTAGATGTGCTAGGTAAATCACCACAAAAACGAGTTTATCTATTTCAAAAAAAGACCAATCAGCAGCTAATTGTTATTAAACGTCAGTTAGGTAACACTTTTGGGCTTAAACAAGCAAAAATTTTATCTAGCCTTAAACATCCCAATATCGTTCAAGTCTATGCTGCTGCAAAAAGTAGTGGTCATTTTATATTGATCACCGAATACTTATCTGGCGGTAGTTTAGCTAATCAACTTCTTCAAGATATGAGTGAACAGGACTTTTTAACTCAAGCTTGTCAAATTTGTTCAGCAATTCATTTTGCACATCAAAATAGTATTCAGCATAATAATCTGTCTCCAGAAAATATTCTTTTTGATAATAAACAAAATGTAAAAGTTGGTGATTTTGGACAAACTAGAGAAAATATAGAAAATCCTGAAATATTAAAGAAATATCACCCACCGGGAAAACAAGCCTTCAGCGAACAGTATGATATTTATTGTATGGGAGCTATTTTTCACCATATGCTTTATGGTGTTCCAGTAGGCGACTCCCAACCGAATAGACAACAGAAATTATCCTTTAGATTGGAAAAATTAATTGACAAAATGTTGGCCATCGACCCAATTAATCGGCCAACAACAGCTCAACAAGTCTTAATTGAGCTGCAAAAAATAGCACGAGGAAAACAAACTAAAAATCAGCGCTCGAATATGTCAAAAAACAGACAAGTAGAGAGCAAAAAACCAATTCGGAAAAAAGCGGCTATCGTAATAAAAAAAGAAAAAGATAAGACAAAGGGTTTAACTATTGCACTAACAATTAGTGTTACTTTAATTATTATTTTATTGCTCAAAGATTTTCTATAACTCAGGTTTTTTATAAGTTTGACTTTTTAGCTAAACGAACCAACCAAAATAATAAGCCAAACTCGCCACCACAGCGACTATTGCCACGGTGAAAATCAATTTAAATGGCGAAGATTTTTTACCTCTATCTGGCGTAAAATAATCACGGGGAGTATCTCCAACGGATTGGAATTTTAGCTTAGTTCCTCCAACCGTAATTTCATCACCATCTTGTAGCACCGCCCGAATCTGCATTTTATTATTAATCAACAATCCATCCGATGCACCATTATTAACAACTTCCCAGCCGAGATCCATTTCATTAAAGTAAACATGTCGTGCCGAAACGCTTTGTTCACTGGTTGAAAGGTGGTGGCCTAACATTTTGCTCAGATGATTTTGACGATTAACAAATTCGTAAACGGTACCATTAGAGTTAGTATCAATATCATGCAAAAAAACTTTCTCGCTGGCTAAGACCTGTTTATTACTACTTTTAGTGTTAGACCTTTTTGTTTCCTTAACCACCTGTTCTTTATCTCGAACAAGGGTTCTTGGCTTGGCTTTTTCTTCTTCTGGACCAACTACGACAAAAGAAAACTCATCAAAGCTAATTTCATCATTATTACGTAACTCACAAGATGTAATTCGTTCACCATTCACATAAGTACCGTTAGAAGAATTAGTATCTTCAATGATCATTTTTCCTTTATTGATACTCAATCTAGCATGAAACCTTGAAATTAAACTAAGTGGGATAACGATATCTGCGCTCTCATCTCGTCCAATAGTAACACCATGACTTATTTGAAAAAATTGACCAACCAAGGGTGCAGAATTAGCTTTGAGGATCCATTCAGATACCGCTGGACGAATGACAGTTTTACTCGCTGGAATAGGGGCTGGTCTTTCTGCTTCTTTGAGAGGATCGATAATTTCTAGTTCAACATTTCCAATGCGGATAACATCCCATGCAACCAATTTTTTTATTTGAACGACAGGAATATCGTTAACAAAGATACTTTTATTCTTTGAACGGTTAGTTAGAGTAATATCGTCATGATCGATTAACAGCGAGGCATGGATATCATCAACCTGACTGTCATCGATAACGATATCACATTCTTTGCCGCTGCCTAAATTGATAGATGAATCTACCAACCACATGGCTGGTTTACGGCGATCTTTAAATTGAATTTTTAACATTGAAGTGACGATTTTCCATTATTGTCGCAATTTTAGCAGTAAAACTTAGCTTTTATCCCATCTCAGCGCTCGATCATACCGATCGAATAATAGCTATTACGAATATAATAACGGTTAACATCTCAGAAGAAAAACTAATTTTAGCGAATATAGGCAATTTTCTAACGAAAATTCCTAACTTTGTTACATTCCAGCAACTCTCATTAGAATTTGTCCACAAAACCATGCTGCATAAGTACCAACAGCGTAACCTAATACTGCTAAAAGAACGCCAACTGGCGCTAACGAAGGATGAAAAGCTGACGCAACGATCGGAGCTGAAGCTGCACCACCAACATTCGCTTGACTACCTACAGCCATATAGAATACCGGCGCATTAATCAGCTTGGCAACTAATAGCATTAAACCTGCATGGATAATCATCCAAATTGCACCAACAACAAACAACCAAGGCCGCTCAACAATCGCCGAAATATCCATATGTAAACCTATAGAGGCAACCAGAATATAAATGAAAACCGAACCGACTTTTGATGCTCCGACGGCTTCAAAATGCCTTAGTCGAGTCGTTGAAAGATATAAACCGATAGTGGTTACCGTAACGATAAGCCAGAAAAACTTGCTCGTTAGTGAATAATCAGACGCCCCTGGCCAATTAGTCTCTATGTAAGGAACAATTGCATCAGCTGCTACATGACCAAATGCTGTCGCGCCAAATGCTACCGCCAAAATCAACATTAAATCAGTTAAATCAGGATTTTTTGCATTTTCTCTATTAAATTTCTCGACTGTCGCTTTTAGATCTTCGATCGCGCTAATATCAGCACCTGTTTTAGCGTCAATCGCTTTTGATTTCGCCGCCATATACAAAAGAACCGCCATCCAAATATTGGCAATAATGACGTCAACCGCCACCATACTTGAAAATAGATCGCCTGAAACATCATAGACTTCTTTCATTGCGGCTTGATTTGCACCACCACCAATCCAACTTCCTGCAACCGTTGTCATACCACGCCAAACATCGCCTGCAACCACATCAGGGTTAATAATAGACATAATAAATAATGCAATCGGTCCACCAATAACGATACCGAAGGTACCCGTTAAAAACATGATCAGTGCTTTTGGTCCTAACGCCTTTATCTTGCCAAAATCAATACTCAAGGTCAGTAAAACTAAGCTTGCCGGCAATAAAAAACGAGATGCGACATAATAAATATTAGCGCCACTGGCCTTTATCTTAGTTTCGGATGGGTCGGCTGCAGCTTGACATTGAGATAACACATTAGAGCCTGCATCAACCGCTCCACTTAATATATCTGTACAAGGGTAATCATAAGGAACTACATTAAAAGTGTGTAGCAATGAAGGTATGAAATAACACAACAAAAGAGCCGGAACAAATTGGTAAAAACGCCTTAAATAACGGTTATCACTTTTATGAGTATAAAAAACAACGCCTAAGATTAGAGCTAAAATACCGAAAACAGTCGCACTATTAGTAATTAAATAAGTAATGGGTTCAGACATCTGCTTCCTTTATCTTGTTGTTTTTATTTATGATTTATTCCATAGATAAAAATACAGTAAAAGCAAATGATTCTCAATAAAAATCTAATTTCTGTTAAAAACGTCCCTCTTTAGATATGAATTAAGACGCCTTAAGAATCAACACTTGGCAGGTCAACGGGCTCAACCGCAGGTGGTTTAGCCCGGCCGTTCTTTCTTAATGCTTCTCTCAAAACATATTCGATCTGGGCATTGACGCTACGCAATTCTTCATCCGCCCAAGCCTGCATTGCCCTTAGAACTTCTTCATTAATTCTTAGTGGATAAGCTTTTTTGGCCACCATTGACTCCTCCTACTGTCGCAATTTGAGCAACAAATAGAACACCAATCATCATGATCCCATTAGGTGCGTCTATCTCTTTTTCTTCATACATAGGAAACTCCCTTCAATAATTTATTATTAACCACTACCAACGAACAGCGTGATATCATTTTGATATCACTTTGTCGAGACTGTTAACTTGAGGCTGTTAACTTGAGAAATGGTAAATCTATATTAGTTTTGAAGGGTAAAAGATAGTAGGAAACTTCCACGAGCATTCTCACAACATCGATTCAATGATTCCCTCATGGTTTGGTTGCTTCAATCGTGGCAGAAACAATGTAGTCTTCTATTTTACTATTAGGTAACCAATCTCTAATAAACTCACGACTAGTTTCCTTAGGAGAAACTTTTATATCGATAAAACCAATATTTATTAAGTAAGATTCGATCTCCTGCAAAGAAGTACCACCAGCCATACAAGCGGTAATAAGAAAAAGATCTTCTTTTAATTTAGGTGGTAATTCCGCGGTGATAACCACATCAGCAACAGCGATTCGTCCTCCAGATTTCAAAACGCGAAAAGCTTCTGAATAGACTTTTTCTTTTTCGGGAGAAAGGTTAATAACACAGTTTGAAATAATGACATCAATTTGATGATCGGCAACCGGAAGGTTTTCGATTTCCCCAAGACGAAATTCAACATTCTTAACGCCTATCTCTTGAGCATTTTTTCTAGCTTTGGTAATCATTTCAGGCGTCATATCAACCCCTATAACTTTACCTTTTTCACCAGTCGCGTTACTCGCTATAAAACAATCAATACCTCCACCACTTCCCAAATCCAGTACCGTTTCTCCAGGCTTAATTGAAGCAATCACTTGTGGGTTTCCACAACCTAGCCCCATATTTGCTTATATGGACTCCTCGGGTTGTGCAACAAAAAGTTTATAAAAAAAGTATAGATGCGTGCTTATATACGGACTCTTAATGGGAAGCTATCCCGGTCACATTGATGTATTCGCACCTTCATGCC